>ENA-OQJS01000154-OQJS01000154.1-human-gut-metagenome-genome-assembly--contig:-NODE-154-length-12718-cov-0.929712_pt1 | contig 12718 bp, 19 predicted proteins | sample MGYA00242598_ERZ504764 | MGnify/ENA primary metagenome ERZ504764 (study PRJEB26092, sample SAMD00036368) | human gut metagenome | host: Homo sapiens | study: EMG produced TPA metagenomics assembly of...
CGGAAAATCATGGTTTCCCCAGAACAGGCTGTTCCATCCTTTTTCTTTCCAGTCCCGTCTGCCATTTTTCAAAGAGCTGCTTCAGTTGCGGCAGCGTCATACGGTTTCGGATCCCAGTTTCCACTTCGGATGCCGTCGATTCCCATCAGTTCAAACTGAAAAATCATACTGAGCTCCTGGCTTTCCGGATCAGAATACTGCTGTGCCATTTCTACCGTAGCACCTCCGGTTTCCCCCACTGTCAGGATCTGTTCTGATTTTCCATACGTATTCTGATTCATTTCCATTAAGTATGTATGAATCTGCTCCGAATGAGTATCATTTCCTCCATGTCCATCTTTTACAATATTGTCAATTGCATCCAGCCGGAAACCACGGATCCCTTTATCCATCCAGAACTGGATCATCCGGTACAGCTCTTTCCGAAGCGACGGATTTTTCCAGTTCAGATCCGGCTGCATTACACTGAAACTGTGATAATAATATTCCTGAACCTCCGGCACCCATTCCCAGGTGCTTCCTCCAAAGAATGCTCCGCCGCCTTCTGGCGGCTGCTCCTTCGTTCCTTCCTTCCAGATGTAAAAATCATGGTATTTACTGTTTCGATCCTTTCTGGCTTCCAGGAACCATGGGTGCAGATGGGAACTATGATTTAAAACAAGATCCATCATGACCACAATTTCCCGCTTTTCACAGGCTGCGATCAGTTCTTCCAGCTCTTCCATTGTGCCCGCTTCTTCCATTACTTTATAATAGTCACTGACATCATATCCATTGTCGTAATTAGGAGAATCGTTAAAAGGCGAAAGCCAGATGGCTCCAACACCAAGCTCCTGCAGATAGTCCAGCTTCTGCAGAATCCCTCCAAAATCGCCGATGCCGTCTCCGTTGCTGTCACAGAAGCTTCTGGTGTAAATCTGATATACGGTTAAGCTATGCCCATCCACTCTCTTTTCTATTTTTCTTGTCCTCTCTTTCTTTTTTCCTATAAGAGCAGTATAATGATATTATCTTATATTTTCTAACCTGATTTTCGTATTTAATGAAAGGATTTTGACTTTTATGAAAAAAGAACGTTCAAAAGAGCTCTTTTCTCCTGAATCTTGTTCCCCTGTTCTTTCTGGCGGAATCCGGGATTTTACCGTGCATGGAACCGAACCTGTTCCGCTCCATATCTATCATCAGGATTATGCGCATGGCGGGCTCTCTGTTCCTTTTCACTGGCATAAAGAATTAGAATGGATCTGGGTTGAAAAAGGTACTCTCACTCTGACACTGAAAACTGAAACCCGGACAATTTCCGAAGGTACTTTTCTTTTCATCAACAGTCACGAACTGCATCAGCTCTGCAGCATTGGAACTACCCCTTCGATTCACCATGCCCTTGTATTTCTTCCAGAAATTCTCTCATGTGCCTATCTGGATTCCTGTGAAGCAGACTGGATTCGTCCGCTGCTCTCTCATCAACTGCTTCTTCCGGCTTTTCCATTGGAAGAGCTTTCTGCTGCTGAAGCCTCCTCTCAGACACAGAAAACATTTGTACTGACATTATCTGAGCTTTTCCAGGAAATCCTGTATGCATACGATACCAAACCCATCGGCTGGTTTCTTCTGATCAAAAGTGACATGTATCGAATTCTTGCACTTCTGGCGCAATACCAGCTTTTTCTTCATCCGGAACCCCTCTGCACTCGTAAAAAAGAAAAGATCTGATCAGTGTAAAAAACTCTTACGTTATATTCAGGATAACTATGATTCCAAAATCCGTCTTTCAGATCTTGCTGCTATACTCAATATGAATCCACAATATTTTTGTCGTTTCTTCAAAACGCACTTTCACACAACGCCTATTTCCTATATCAACCAGTACCGCGTAACCCAAGCCGCAGATCTTCTTACCGGCAGCTCGCTTTCTATCTTGGAAATTGCTCTGCATACCGGATTTGAAAGCCCCAGCTATTTTGCCAGCATTTTCCGCCGGACTTTTGGTATGTCACCGGAAGAATATCGAAAAGCCATGCCCTGACCCGGCAAATTTTTTCCTTCTGAATGCACGACAACACAAATCTCAAAAATTTTTGATTTTTTTTCAAAAAACACTTGCCAAACTCGTTTTCTTATGATAATATACTACTTGTCGCTGAGCAAAAATCACGGCAGACAAATCAAAAACTTCGGCTCCGTGGTCAAGCGGTTAAGACATCGCCCTTTCACGGCGGTAACACGGGTTCGATTCCCGTCGGAGTCATATGGCGTCGTAGCCAAGTGGTAAGGCAATGGTCTGCAACACCAGTATCCACCGGTTCAAATCCGGTCGACGCCTCTTCTTTCCCGGAAACAGATAGTTTCTGGGATTTTTCTTTTTCAAAATTATTTCAAAAAAGCTGCCGGTTCTGTTTGCTTCGGCAGCTTTTTTGAAAATATCATTCTTTTTTAATTTTCTTTTTCTTTCACATAGTCTTCGTACACATACGCCGTTTTTCCCTCATACGAAATCTTGTACCATCCGTTCTCTTTTCCGAGCATTTCCACTTCTTCCCCTGTCGTCAGAGCTCCGATAACCTGGCTTGTGCTGACGTTGGGTTCTGTACGTACATTGACCGGTGAGATACAGGTGACGGTTTTCTTACCCTTCTGCTTTTTCACGCCATCCGAATTATTTTCTGCTTCCAGCGCTCTTTCTGCTCCTGGCAGCCGTCTGAAATGTTTCTGTCAGCAGCTCATTGTCCGGGAACTGCAGAGACTCCAGTATTTCCGGCACGATTTGCTGTGTATCGTTGCTGCCGTTTCCTTTTTTCCATATAATCTGATACCCTTCATTCTCCGTTTTTCACTCCGCAGAAAAAATGCGGTCGGAATCTGCAGGGAATTTTTTACCTGGAAACGATAAAAGGAACTCTCTTTACTTTTTCCTTCGTTAACTGTTTTCGCTACAAAATCACTGATGCTTGTTTTCCCCGGTTATTTCATTTTGATCGATTAATTTTTCAGCACTCTCTTCGTCCTCCGGGAAATCCATAAGTATCACTTTTGCCATTCCTTCCCGATACGATATCTCAAGACTTTCCCCATCTTCCGATATGAAACTGCATTGAATTTTTTCATCTCTCATTACATTCCAGCCTTCTGGAAGTGTGATTATAATATTCTGGTATGTAGAAAGAAACTCTTTTTCACCATCTTCTGACTCATCCTGGACACTGGATGCTCTTTCGGAGACAACCGATGGATTCTCCTTTTCCACCTGCTGATTTCCACATCCCATTACCACAATAGTTGTCATCAGAAGAACAGCTAAACAGTTTTTTTTGTTTCTCATGTACAATTTCCTTTCTTGACAGTTCCCTCTTTATTTTCTGTCAGAAAATTTCTTTTGCTTATTGTATCATAACTATTTTTGCACTGTAAAGAGTACGTTCCTTCCCTCCTGCTTTGATTTTCTTTATGCAAAAAAATCTCCAACCAGATTGAGGTTCCCTTCCTCTCAAATCCAGTTGAAGATTTTTTTCTTATCTTTTTTTATTTTACTTCTGTAAATTCGACCCGGATACTCTCATACTCTCCCAGCACCTGCTGCAGCGTCAGTCCCGCACGGTTCCAAGTACGGCCGGAGCGGATTTCTCCATCCAGACTGCAGCGGTACAGCTTATCCTCTGCAAGACCGCACACTTTCGTGTGAACCGGAAGCGGATTTCCTTCTGCATCCGTCTTTACCAGTGTAAGCAGTGCGCGGCTCTGATCTTTTGCCACGACTCCCATGCCATGAAATCCTGCTTTTTCAGCCCGGTCAGACGGTAATACAGGCCTTCGTGCGTCAGATCGTAATATGTATGCATTGCAGCAACCTGCTCTTTTACCATCTCTTTCTCTTCATCCGAAATCTTGTTCAGGTCCATCTCATAGCCGAAGCTTCCTGCAAGAGCTACATCACCTCTTGTCTTGAATGGAGTTACGCGGCCGGTCTGATGGTTCGGGCATACCGAAACGTGGGATCCAACCGTGCTGATAGGATAGAAGAAGGAACTCATACTGAATCGACAGACGGTTGATCGCGTCCGTGTTATCACTGCACCAGATCTGCGGGGAATAATACATCATACCGGCATCAAATCTTCCGCCGCCTCCGCTGCATCCCTCAAGCAGCAGATCCGGCACGCGGCAAGGAAACGCTCGAGCAGATCATAAACACCGAGCACATAGCGGTGATACAGCTCTCCGTTTCGGCTCTGTGCTGCCACATGGCTGTAAACATCGCAGACACTGCGGTTCATATCCCATTTGACATAATCAATTTCTGCATCGTGGACGATGGTCGTCAAACGCTCCAGCAGATACTCCCGCACATCGTCACGCGTCATATCCAGTACAAGCTGATTTCTTCCATGGTTTGGCACACGTCCCGGAACTGCAAATGCCCAGTCCGGATGTGCACGGTAGAGATCACTGTCCTCGGAAATCATCTCCGGCTCGAACCAGAGACCGAATTTCATGCCCATCTTGTGGATTTTTTCTGCAAGCTGTGCCATGGAACCGTTCATCTTCTTCTCGTTGACAAACCAGTCGCCAAGGCCGCTGTTGTCATCATCTCGTTTTCCGAACCAGCCATCATCAAGCACCAGCATTTCGATGCCGAGTTTCTGCGCCTGCTCTGCGATTTTCAGAATTTTCTCTTCATTGAAATCAAAATACGTTGCCTCCCAGTTGTTGATCAGGATCGGACGTTCGGCATGTTTATACGCACCGCGGCAGATATGCTCGCGGATGATCTCATGATACTGCTGTGACAGTTTGGTAAGGCCGCTTCCGGAGTAGCTCAGGATCACCTGCGGGGTATCGAACACTTTTCCTTTTTCCAGGTGGAAACAGAAGTTTGCCGGGTGAATACCCATCTGGAAACGGGTCTGGTTTTTCTGATCCTTCTGTGCCGCTGCAACAAAGTTTCCGCTGTAAACAAGGCATGCGCCGATGCAGGAACCGTGTGTCTCGTCAGCCCCCTCCTCGCAGAGGATTACGGCCGAATTGTAATGATGGCTCGACGTGCCGCGGATGCTGCCGATCTCGACTTTTGCGCGCTGCACCGGAATCCGCTCTGCCGTACGCTCCATCGCATGACGGCCGGAGAAATAGATCATCTCATAATTTTCATACATCAGATCCATGCTGAAAGACAGCATTTTTTCCAGCTCGATTGCCGTCTCTCCGTGGTTTTCCAGTCTTGCCGCTCTCGTAATCACGTTTTCGTTTTCAAATACTCCGTAGAACAATTTCAGTACAACACCGGAAGCTTTCTCTTTCATCGTGATGACAAGCGTTTCTCCTTTTTCTTCCTCTGTATCGTACAGTGCCGGCATACCCGGAACCGCATAGGAATGATCGAGGATTTCATAAGAATCGAAACGGAAATCTGCCGCACAGCTTCCATCCACCTGACGAATCCGAACCATATCATCACGGTAATCGCCGACTCCGCTCGAAGGTACTTCCTGCGGCAGTGTATCCAGAGAATACGTGCGATCGCTTCCGGCTTCCTCCGGATTTCCTGCAAATCCCATATCCGTACAGAAAATCAGACCGGAAAGATTTTCCTCACCGATTTTTTCTCCATAGTAGAGATGCAGAAGCACATTTTTGTCATCTGCGAACATCTGGTAACTGCTGTCTTTTGTCTGGAGGGTAAATAACCGTCCATTTTCACTTTACTTTGATTGCCATGGTTTTTTCTCCTTTATCTTATCGCATTTTTTCGGGCTGCTCACACCAAAATCACTTTCTTACATACCCGAACAACAAGTGTTCCGGTGCTGCGTGAACCGTAACGGCTGCTACTCCGGGCTTTTGATCTCCTACAGCTGCTTGCAGTATCCTGCAAAACACGATATAATTTTACTGATATTTCGGAATCTCATCCTTTTGTGACATTCCGGCTTTTCTGATGATTCATTTTGTGAGGTATACTTATGGAAACTTCCTGGACACTTCCTGTCCCAAAGCATAAATTTTCGGATCTTTATCTCTGCTTCTGCGGCTACGAAGCCTGCCAGCCGTTCCACAGCTACGGCCCGGCTGTCCGCCCCAATTACGTGATCCACTACATTATTTCCGGAAAAGGCACTTTTACCATCGGAAACCGCACTTACCGCTTAACCGCCGGACAGGGCTTTTTCCTGATGCCAAATGTCCGCACCTACTATGAAGCCGATGCGGATGATCCCTGGACATATCTCTGGATCGGTTTTGACGGCGAAAAAGCTGCCTCTTATGTACAGGAATCGGTCTTTCCGAGGAGCACCCTGTCTACCAGTGCAACTTTTCCGGTGAACTGCAGTCCCTCCTGTTTCAGATGCAGAAGCACAATACCTATGACACCTCGGACCAGTATCTTCTGGAAGGCTGTCTGTACCAGTTTTTCTCAATTCTTTCCCGCGAAATCACGCTTGCCGATCCTTCTGCACGGGAGATCGGCAATCTTTACGTGGAAAAAGCCGTTGAGTTTTATCCGAAATAATTATTCCAATGAAATTCTTGTCTCGGATATTGCCAGATATGTATGCATCAACCGGAGTTACCTTTATACCCTGTTTCAGAAATATCTCCATACCTCACCGCAGGACTATCTTTCTTCCTGCCGGATCACGCGTGCGCTCGAGCTTTTATCGTATACGGATCTCTCCATCGAAACGGGTCGCTTTTTCCTGTGGTTACCGGAATGCCGAAGTTTTTACCAAAGCCTTTCCGCCAGAAGCAGGGCATGACGCCAAGTGCTATCGGAAAAGTTCCGCCTTGACACGACTCCTGACTCTGCACATGTTCCGTGATCTGTCTGATTTTATTATAACGAAATCTTTCTTCCATGAACAGGAAGAAATGTTATGGAAAACCGTCAAAATGTTAGATGGCGTTTCTTAATGGCTACAGACAGCAAAAAAGCGATACAGTTATGATTTCTCATTTCTGTATCGCTTCTTCATTTTAGCGTAAGCGCAAAATATTGCTACGTTACTCATGAATTACGCTTGCACCAAAATGATAGATGCAAGCGTTTTACTCTATTTTAGTTTTGACAGTTCGTTTTCGCAGTCTCGCTCCATGGGGCAAGCTGTTCCAACTGTTCATCTGACATTTTATCGTCTGGCCGCTGTGATAAGAGATATGTCAGATATTTATAGGTATTCAGATCATTCGCTTTTGCCATCTCGACCATTGTATACACAATAGCACTGGAGGCAGCTCCTTTCGGACTGGCACTGAACAGCCAGTTCTTCCGGCCGACAGTGAATGGCCTGATTGCATTCTCGCTAAGATTATTGGACAAACTGCAATGACCGTCTTCCAGATAAGTCATCAGGGTGCCTTTCCGATTTTGGGCATAGTTTACCGCTTTCGCCAAACGGGTTCCTTTGTTTGGGCGCTGTTGATCCAGCCAATTCCAGAATGCCTCCAGTATTGGCTTCTCCTTTTCAAGACGAAATTGTTTTCTCTGCTCCGCAGTGTGATTTTTTGCTTTTGAGTACCGCTCACAATCAAACAGCTTGGAACAGAACTGTACTCCCTGCACTGCCGGAAGGCTGTAATCATACTCTTTCCCTTTCGGTATGGCATCTGTGAAGTAACGTCTCACATGTGCCCAGCAAGAGCAGCGTTTGATGTCCGGCAGATTATTATAACCCTGGTATCCATCCGTCTCCAGATATCCGCTGAACCCCTGTAGGAAGATGCTGCATGGAACTTTGCCCTTGTCTCTGTGTAATGGTAGAGCAGGATCGGCGGAAGTCCATCTTCTCCACTGCGGAAGAGCCACATCCAGGAATCCGTTTCAGGATTACGCTCCGGCTCATTCAGTACCTGAACCCGGGTTTCATCTGCCATCAGATATTTACGCATCCGTAACTGACGGTGAAAATAATTATAAACATGACGGAGATAATTCTCGGCACAGTAAATGATCCAGTTAGCAAGCGTAGCCCGGCTTAATGGGACACCCAGTTGCTTCCAGTCCTCTTCCTGCCTGTTTAACGGCAGACCATTCTGGTACTTCTGGTGCATTGCCCATCCGACAACGGATTCCGATGCATAACTTTCCGGGATCAATGCTTCCTGAACAGGGGCTTTGACAAATGTCTGATCATCCGGATGTTCCTCTGATATGCACACTCCGGGCATTTATAGGTTTCACGATAGATATTTACTACTTTTCCCTTGGCAGGGGTAAAACGAAATTCATGGCGGACGAATTCTTTCCCAATACATTCCATCTGCGTTCCGCAGGTTGGACAGTTTCGCTCCTCCTCCGGAAGAGAAATGATCTCGTCGCAGGAAGGAACATTTTTAAAGAGATCAGCATGTGTCCGTCTTGCTTTTCTCTTATGTTCCGGAACAGTGATGTCATCAGGAAGTTCCTGTTCCCATGTCGGATCTGCTTCCTGCCCGGCTTCATCAAAAAGATTCAACCGGCCATCGATATCTTTCCGTTTTTCACTGGAAGTACCAAAAAGTTTCTTCGTGAGATATTCAATCTGCTGACGAAGGTTTTCTTTTTCCAGCCGGTCTGCTTCCAATGTTTTTTGTAAAGACTGGATCAGTTCTGTCTGTGTGGAAATCGTCTTATTCAGTTGGTTGATCATGTCCTTGTACGCAAGGATTTTTGAATCTTTTGAATTGCCAGCCATATGTTTTCTGCTCCTTTTTCACTGCTCTTATTATACCATAAAAAGCAATGAAAAAGAAGCAGAAACCCCAGCATTTACAAGGGATTTCAGACATGATACAGGGTGAGAAGCCCCTCCGTTTACGCGATCATTCCGTAGGTTTGAATGCCTTGGGTTGTTCGATTTCAAGCCCGGACATGAGCCAGTCGAATTGCTGCCAGGTCAATTGTTTTACTTCCAGCTGATTTCTGGGCCAGCGAAACCTGCCCTGAACTTCCATACGTTTATACAGCAGCACAAATCCGTCAGATTCCCAGAGCAAAGCTTTGATCCTGTCACAACGTTTTCCACAGAAAAGATACAGGGCACTTCGCCTTGGATCCATATGGAGTTGATCCTCTACAATAGCACACAGCCCGTCAATGGATTTCCGCATATCCGTTCTGCCTGTTACGATATAGATTTCATCGGCGGCTGTGATATCCCCTAACATTCCAGCTCCTTCACAATTCGAAGCGTTTGAGCCAGAAGCTGAGGATCTGTTCCATTTGGTATTGTTAGATGAAAGCTGCCTACAGACAGCTTCATTGACTCTGCTACAGAAAAGTTATTCCTTTCCGTAGCTGCCGGAATTACATTTAATGGCTGTTCATAAGGAATCGGGTCAGTATCATGAAACTCCACTCTGACAACTTCCTGCTTTCTGGTGCGCGATAGGTGCGTCCAGTTGACGCCGGCAAATCCACACAACCTTTCTGACGCAGTCTTTTTACCCAGTTGTAGTCATCTACAAGCCTATCCATACCATCTAACTCTCGCAGCCACTCTTCCAGTTCCTTTTCCTTGGCCTTTGCTGCTTTCCCGGCATCTGTGTTTTTCTCTACTGGGTTATTCTCCGTGTAATGCTCGTAGATCAGATCAAGCAGGTTCTCCACTGGCTGGTAATACTCCGGCTCTGTTTTCTTCAAATACTCCTCCAGCATTTCCTTCAATTTTTCTATAATGCTACCATCCTTCCCAACTGAGATTCACATCCTCAGTTACGGCACATATTACCGCGCACTTCTGTACATAGCAACCTATTTTTTGCGGTTTATCGGACATCCCATCTTCTCCTTTACCTCATCCGGCACGTCGATCAGCCCGAACCGATAGAACATCCCGTAGATGTAGGTCATGCCTCGAATATCGCCCAGTGCTTTCGGTCGATCTACCACTTCGCCTTTAATATTCTTCAGTGCCAGCAGCACCGAGCTCCACGCCAGACTTTTGCTGTTTTCCCGGCGGTCGATCCAGAGTTCCTTTGTGTATTGCCCGTTTCTGCCTTTTTAATTTCGTAAGAAAATGGTAAGCCAGTGTAAGTTTTGAATTTCACACCAGCATAAGCCAAAACTACTCCCCAGAAGTTTTCTTCTGTCGGATCAGCTCTCCACCGCTTCATTGCTCTGTATCTCCTCTGCCGTTCTGCTCCAACACTGATTTTCTCTTTGGATGCAGTACTCGGAAAGTACACGCCTTTTTTATAAGGCAGGTATGAGGTGACGGAGGCTTTGGAGAGTTGAAGATTATTGGCGGTTGAGCGGATTGCATCTTTATAACTCTGTGCTTCTCGGTATTCTTCAAAGGTATCCTGTACCTTCTCTGCCACTTCTGATTCATACACACTTGCTGTGATAAGCAGCTTTTCTTACTTTAATAGGATTTAGAACTAGAGCATCGGCGATGGATTGGAGGGAGCAATCCTCCTCATAAAGCGCCACAGCAGCATCCATCTGCTCTTTCAGATTCTTCCCAGCATCGAACTGCGGCTTCGACTTCTTCCGGCCACCACCGGGCTTTCTGGCTTTATATGCTCTTTTCTCTCCCATAGTTCACATTGTCTCTCCATCCTTACTCATGTAACTCCAGCGGCAGTCCGTCCGGGTCATGGAAGAAAGTCATCTTCTTTCCGGTGTAATCATCCACACGGATCGGCTCACATTCAATTCCGACTGTTGCCAGGTCTTTCACCGTCTGCTCCACGCTCTCCACACAAAATGCAAGGTGACGCAGACCGCAGGCCTCTGGGCGATTCACACGCTTCGGAGGATTTTCCTCAGCGAAAATCTCAAGTTCCGTAAGTTCATTGACACGAAGATCCAGCTTCCAATCCTTGCGCTCCGGGCGATAATTTTCTCGGATAACAGAGAATCCCAGCTTGTTCACATAGAAATCCTTTGCGGCTTCGTAGTCAGATAGATAATTGCGATGTGGTGTATTTTAGATAAGTTCATTTTGTGTCACGCTCCATTTCTTTTATTCGCATTTCATTCCCATTTTATTTTCGTTTTAAACTATGTAACAGCCTTCGAAAAACACCGTGTGAACTCCTGGAGTTCAATTTGTCCACACGGCATTTATTTTTTTTGGTTCTTGTTTTATTTCAGTTTTTCAAGGATCTCATCTGCGCTCATGCCGCTGGCTAATAATTTCTTAACCACACTCTCGGCTTCAGCTTCTTAGCTTCTTCAGCGGCTTTAGCATCTGCCTTTGTCTTTTTCGTTTCCAGCGTTGCCACTTCTTTTTCGACCTTCTTCAAAGCTGCCTTTTTTTCTTTCAAGTCTGCTTTAAAAGTGTCAATGTTTGCGGTAATGGAAGTAATCTCATTATTTAGAGACACAATAGTCTCCTGCTTCTCTATAATCTGAGATGCAAAATCAGTGGTCATAGCTTTGGGCTTATTCTTGCTACCTTTGGTTCTGGGCATAATCAATCAGCCTTTTCTATTATGTATTGTGGTTTAAGTATAACACTGTAGAAAACAGATGGCAATATGCTGGGAATATTATAGTTCCAGCTTCACAGCATTCCTGTCTTTCTCTGAAACAATGTACTCCCTGGCAGGCCAGCTCTCGCTTTCCCAGACAAAATCCGAATCATACCGTACAGCTTTGGCAGCTTCACCGCAGAAATCATTATCTACACACCACTGCATCAAGGTATCATCTTCCAATGTCAGGTATCCATGAGCAAAGCCTCGTGGTATATACATCTGCTTTCGATTTTCAAAAGACAGCACCGCACTGTAAGCATGACCATAGGTTTCCCCCGGGCGCAGATCCACAGCCACATTGAAAATCGAACCATGCAGGCAGGACACCAGCTTCGCCTGTGCGTGTTCCCCTTCCTGAAAATGCATACCACGCAGCGTGACGCTTTCTTGCTGTATCCCTGGTTGATCTGTCGAACAGTGAAATTTATAGATTGGTCGTATGGCACGGCAAGATATCCTCTGAAGTCTTCAAAGGCCGGGGCTGTGAGTATTATTGGCTTCGCCTGTCTTGTATTCATCGTTGCACCTCTTTCTTTATTTTCGTTTCAAACTATATGCTTTTTAGGAAAACACAGGGTGTTCTCCCCCTGTGTTCACCACTGCTTCCGATATTCTCTTGGACTGATTCCCTCTACTTTTCGGAACATCCGACTAAAATAGTTTGCATCTCCCATGCCGACCGCAACACCAACTTCATCCACAGTCATATCTGTGAGCGAGCAAGCTGACTTGGCTCTGGTGATCCGCTTTGAGATCAGATAGTTATTTGACTGTTGTTCCGTAAGTCTCTTTGAAGATTTTGGATAGATAGAACTTGTTAATAAAGAACTTTTCTGCCAACTCTTCCAGCATAATTTTCTCTGTAAAGTGTTCGTCCAGATATTCCTTCACGGCTGCCAGTTCCATTCTCTTCCGGCTCACCGTCACGCTCTCTGGATGCAGGACTGTTCCATCAGTAAGGTGAGTAAAGTCCCCAGTTTCTCATTAATTCGCATATCCCGGATATAATCGGAAGATGATGCCAGATTGTAGAGGTCACTGAGCAGACTGGTAAACGAAGCTATGTCATCCGGATGGAACACAGGCCGACCGCCTCGCTCTTTGTACTTCTCATATACAGCCGGAAGGGACGGTGCATAGAAATGGCACCATTGGAGAGACCAGAGATTGTCAGAAGTCGAATGCTATAATGGCTTTCCGACAATCAATGAACACGCAGTCTCCCATGCCTAGCCTCAATAATGATGCCTGGCCTCCTCTG
>ENA-OQJS01000155-OQJS01000155.1-human-gut-metagenome-genome-assembly--contig:-NODE-155-length-12632-cov-1.917473_pt1 | contig 12632 bp, 16 predicted proteins | sample MGYA00242598_ERZ504764 | MGnify/ENA primary metagenome ERZ504764 (study PRJEB26092, sample SAMD00036368) | human gut metagenome | host: Homo sapiens | study: EMG produced TPA metagenomics assembly of...
TCGTTTAGATCACCCTAACAACGATAAAGGAATAAGAAGAGCTAAGTAATAAAAGTTACAGAAGTTGATAATAATATTAAAAACTTATTTGATAAGACTAATCCTATCCGACTTACTCCATTGACAGAAACACATTTTTCTGTCATCAATAAAAAATAATGCTAATCGTAGTACCATATACCTGCTACTATCTATTTCTCTATTAATAGTAATAATAGCTAGTATCAATTTCATGAATTTTTCGTTAGCAGAAGCGCCAATGCGCATCAAAAGTATTAATACACAAAAAATACTAGGAGCAACAGCTGACTCATTACGACAATATCTAATAATAGAATCTGTTCTCATCAGCACAATCTCCTATATTTTTGCCCTTATAATTCTTTTTATTGTAAAAGATACAGAAATACAAGAACTTGTTACAGCTGATTTGAATTTATTCCATCATCCTTTTCTCCTTTTGGTGACTTTCATATTAAGCTTGTTTATGGGAGCATTAGCAGGAATATATCCCTCCTATTATGTTACATCATTTACACCAGTTCTTGTAATAAAAGGTTCTTTGGGACTTTCACCCAAAGGTAAGACATTACGATCCTCACTTATCTGTTTACAATTTTTTACATCTTTTGTATTAATCATAGCTGTAGCAATTATGTATTCACAAGGACATTATATCTATAGCTCTGAATATGGATATAACAAAGATAATATAATTGTAGGTTGCATGAGTAAAGAAGCAGCTGCACAAACAGCCTCTGTAAAAAATGAGCTAAATAATATATCTGGAGTAAAAGGAGTTTCCATCTCATATTTTGCATTAAATTCATCAGACAGATACATGAACTGGGAGCGTGGAACAAACGAACAACGCATCCAATTCGACTGCTTGCCCGTAGATTATGATTTTTTGCAATTAATGGAAATTCCAATTATAGAAGGCCGTAATTTTAGACCTGATGATGGAGATGTGTACATATTCAATGAAGCTGCAAGAAATAAATATCCTATAATAAAAAATAAATGAAAAAAGCAGGAGGTTATCCCGTTATAGGTATTTGTAAAAATATACGATATAGTAGTTTCCGAAACAATGATTATTCACAGCCTCTCGCCTTTTTTGTTGCAGGAAGTGATTATAAAGACCGATGGTGGAAATGGCAGCAAACCATCAATGTTCGTGTATCGGCAGGAGTAAATAAAATTGCTATTATCCAATCGCTCCAGAAAACAATGGAAAAGTTTACCCCCGGACACGACTTCAATTTCCGGTTCATGGATGAAGTACTCGATGCCAACTACCGGAACGAACTGCGTTTCACCAAGCAGATCCTGCTTTTCTCACTCATTGCAATTGCCATCAGCCTGACAGGAGTGTTCGGACTCACCATGTTCGAGAGCGAATACAGAAGAAAGGAAATCGGAATCAGAAAGATTATGGGAAGCTCAACCAGACAGATTCTGTACATGTTCAACCGAAGATATATACTTATACTTACCGGATGCTTCATCGTGGCAGCACCATTCGGATGGTGGATCGGACAGCACTGGCTGCAAGGATTTGCAGAGAAAACGCCTGTTACCCCGTGGATATTCATTTTGTCATTCCTGCTGGTTACACTCATAACTATGACTACTATTACTGTACAGAGTTGGAAAAATGCCAATGAAAATCCGGTAAACAGTATCAAAACCGAATAACAATAAATCAGTTCAGGGCATTTCTTTCTCGAAAATGTCCTGACTGATTCACTCTTATTTTATTTCTATAGCCCCAATAAAACTGTTTATATGTTCACACGAATATGATTTGCAGATATATCGCAAAGTTGCTTCACAAACTTCTGCTTATCTTTCGGAGACAGTACAACACAATTCTTACCATACGTTATCTCGATTCTGTCTAAGGATGCTGCTGGAGCTGATAGAAACGTATGGGTATTGACAATCTCTGTTATCTCGTCAATATTAATGCGCTCGCTATAAAAAAAAGGAATAATCAACACGCAAAGTCTTTCCTTCTATCGTGTATTTTATACTGAAGAGAAGTGCCAATGTAAGCACAAGCATAAACAAAACAACACTGAATTTCACTGCTGAAAACTCGTTCCAAACTATAAATGTCAACGGTATGCCCCAAGCTGCCAGAATCAATATCAGCAACCAGATATCTATTTTTGATCTATATACTTGTTTCATAGTTTATCGGTTATCATTTAACGTGAATATAAGAGCATGTAGAACCTACCGGAAAAGAAAGACACGGCAATTAGGATATAAAATTTATAGTGCTAAATTACCACTTTTCCCTCAGAGTCTAAAGTTACAGAGATTTATTGTACAGCCGATGATTTCTGTAAGGAATTTACGTTACGACTGGGAAATATATGATTGCAAACAAGAATCCAGACACCGCTTCTTCTGCAACTTTGTTGTCAACTTCTCATCACCTATCGCAACATACGGTTTCGCAGCCGCAAGTAAACACCTTATCATCAACAGATTAAAAATGGCGAAATCATAATTACCGGCATCCCATAAAAGCCTTGCAGACACACAAAAAACAAGCTCCTGAATATCCTCTATTTTTGTACAAAAATAAAAAAACATCGAGATGTTTTCCTGAACATATCAGCATGTTTTTCCTAAAAGATGCTGATATGTTATTTCACCTATGTCCGCTTCCGGTAAATACATTGCAACTTCCTCTTCGGCATCAGGAAAAAATTCGTTTGCTTTTGGTTATTCCGTGAAAAAGACTAACTTTGTTATTTAATAAATCTCTAAAAACATCACACAATGAAAGAGTTTTTGAAATACACCTTCGCCACCGTCTGCGGTCTGATTCTGACGGGAGTAGTCTTCACAATATTAGGTATTATCAGTCTTGCCGGAATGGTTGCTTCAACTTCCGGAACAGAAACTATAGTGAAAGACCGTTCGGTATTCGTACTCGAACTGAAAGGTAGTGTAATGGAACGCTACCAGGAAAATCCAATCATGCAATTTTTAGGGGAAGACTATGCGACTTACGGGCTGGATGACATTCTGACCTCTATCCGCAAAGCTAAAGAAAATGACAAAATAAAAGGTATCTATATCGATGCAGGTGCTTTCGCCTGTCAGACAGCTTCCATGCAGGCTATACGACGTGCATTGGTTGATTTCAAAGAAAGCGGGAAGTTTATCGTCGCTTATGCCGGAGCATATTCACAAGGTACTTACTATATTGCAAGTGTTGCCGATAAGGTAATAGCCAATCCTTCGGGAAGTATAGGCTGGCACGGACTATCTGCACAGACCATGTTCCTGAAAGGTCTGCTCGACAAAGTCGGAGTGGAAATGCAGGTATTTCGTGTAGGAACATACAAATCGGCAGTAGAACCATATATCGCTACTGAAATGAGTCCGGCAAACCGTGAACAGACACAAGCATTCATCGGCTCTATCTGGCAGCAGATTCTGAATGAGGTTTCCGAATCAAGAAAGATTTCTGTTGACTCTCTGAATGCTCTTGCCAGCCGTAATATGGATCTCCAGCCGGCAGAACTTTATCTCAGCACCGGTCTGCAGATACACTGATGTACAAAGATGAAGTACTGGCCTACCTGAAACAGCTGACCGACTGTAAGGAAGATGAAAAACTGAATACACTTTCGCTTGAGGATATGGTAAACGTAAAACGAAACGTACCGAAAGATAAAAGTGGAAACGTCATTGCCGTATATTATGCTTATGGTGAAATAGACGGTGATGAATCTGCTGACGGAGAAGGTATCAACTCCGAAAAAGTCATAAAGGATTTGCGTAAGTTACGCGAAGATGAAAGCGTGAAGGCAGTTGTACTGCGTGTTAACTCTCCGGGAGGAAGTGCCTACGGTTCAGAACAGATCTGGCGTGAAGTTTCACTGCTGAAACAGGAAAAACCCGTTATCGTTTCTATGGGTGACTATGCCGCTTCGGGCGGTTACTATATATCCTGCGCTGCCGACTGGATTGTAGCCGAACCGACAACCCTGACAGGGTCCATCGGAATCTTCGGTCTGGTTCCAAATGCAGAAGGACTCCTGAAAGATAAGCTGGGGCTGAATTTCGATGTTGTAAAAACAAACGAACTGGCAGACTTGGGAGATTTGACTCGTCCGTTCAATGAAGAAGAAAAGGCTCTGATGCAAGGTATGGTCAATAAAGGATATGAACTCTTTACCAAACGTTGTGCCGACGGCGAGAAAAATGAATATTGAAGATATCAAAAGATAGCTGAAGGACGTGTGTGGACCGGAGAAATGGCCAAAGACCTGAAACTGGTAGATGAGCTGGGTGGACTGGATGAAGCTGTTGAAGTTGCAGCCTCACATGCTAAAATAGAACGTTATACGCTGGTAAGCTATCCGGAAAAAGAAGATTTCCTGACTTCACTGCTTAATACCCGGCCAAGCCGTTATATCAGCAGCCGTATGCAGGAAAATTTCGGTGAATATTACAACGGACTCCGTTTTGTAAAAAATCTCAAGGATGCCGATCGCCTGCAGGCGCGCATGCCGTTTGATGTGGTTATCAAATAAAGCATCGGCTGCCTGATGAAACTTGAAAGAAAAATAAAGATTTACCACGGACTGTTGCCATTAGCATGCCTCTACCGTCTGGGAGTAAGTATACGCAACTGGATGTTTGACAGAGGCATACTTCATTCACAGTCATTTCCGCTACCCGTTATCTGCGTGGGTAATATCAGCGTGGGAGGAACCGGAAAGACTCCACACACAGAATACCTCATCCGGTTGTTACAGAATGAATTTCAGGTAGCTGTACTCAGCCGTGGATATAAACGTAAATCGAAAGGTTTCGTTCTGGCTACTCCCGAAACAGATGCCGACCAGATTGGCGATGAGCCTTATCAGATGGCACACAAGTTTCCGGATATCTATGTGGCTGTAGACCGAGACCGCTGTCACGGCATTAATCAGCTAACAGATGGACATACAGCTCCCGGCATAAAGGTTATTGTTCTGGACGATGCTTTCCAGCATCGCTACGTGAAGGCAGGACTGACCATTCTGCTTATAGATTATAACCGTCCGATACATCTTGACCGGATGTTACCAGCCGGACGACTGCGGGAGCCGGAAAGTGGAAAAAAGCGTGCCGACATCATCATCGTAAGTAAGTGTCCGGCACAAATGAGCGAAGCAGAACAACAGGCGTTGCGATATGATATAGCCCCCCTCCCCTGTCAGCAACTTTATTTTACAACGCTGGCATACGGAAAACTACAGCCTCTCTTCTCGGAAGAACCGGAAAAGAAGCTTGAAGAAATCCGAAACGATGACCATATCCTGCTGGTTACAGGTATAGCCTCACCGGCAGCCATCATCAGTAAACTGTCGGCTTATACGCAGTTTGTTACTCCGTCGACTTTTCCTGACCATCACGATTTTGATGCAACGGACATGAAACGGATAGAAGAAGCGTTCAGAAAACTACCTGAGGGTAAACGTTTCATCATCACAACCGAAAAGGATGCGGCACGACTCATCGCTCATCCGCTACTGAGTGAAACGATGAAACCTTATATATATGTATTGCCGGTGGAGGTAGAATTTCTGAATAAAGAAGAACATTTATTTAATCAAAATATTATCGAGTATGTTAGAAAAAATTCAAGAAACAGCAGCTTTTCTAAAAGCTAGAATGCACACTCATCCCGAGACAGCCATCATTTAGGTACAGGTCTGGGCAGTTTGGTACACGAAATTACCGATAAATATGAAATAAACTATTCCGAAATCCCCAACTTTCCGGTATCGACCGTAGAAGGCCATAGCGGTAAGCTGATTTTCGGTAAACTGGGCAACAAGGATATTATGGCCATGCAAGGTCGCTTCCACTTTTACGAAGGCTATTCAATGAAGGAAGTTACTTTCCCTGTACGTGTCATGCGCGAATTGGGTATCAAGACTTTGTTCGTTTCGAATGCAGCAGGAGGAACAAACCCGAATTTTGAAATCGGTGACCTGATGATTATCACTGACCATATCAACTTCTTCCCTGAACATCCGTTGCGTGGCAAGAACATCGAATACGGCCCCCGCTTCCCGGATATGAGTGAGGCTTACTCAAAAGAACTGATCGCAAAAGCTCTCGAAATTGCCGAAGAAAAAGGAATTAAGGTACAGCAGGGAGTATATATCGGGACACAGGGACCAACTTTCGAAACTCCGTCGGAATATAAGATGTTCCACATTCTGGGAGCCGATGCAGTAGGTATGTCTACTGTACCTGAAGTTATCGTAGCCAACCATTGCGGTATTAAGGTGTTCGGCGTTTCAGTTATCACTGACTTGGGAGTGGAAGGCAAAATTGTCGAAGTATCACACGAAGAGGTACAGAAGGCTGCCGATGAAGCACAGCCGCGCATGACTACCATCATGAGAGAACTTATTAACAGAGCGTAAAAAAAACTATGCACGAAGGAAATAGAACTGAAATATCAACTCTCGGTGAGTTCGGGCTGATAAAGCATCTCACCACAGATATCAAACTACAGAATGAAGAAAGCAAGTATGGAATAGGTGACGATGCTGCCGTACTTGACTTTGCAGGAAAGCAGGTGCTGGTTACAACCGACTTACTGATGGAAGGTGTTCATTTTGATCTGGTCTATACTCCTCTGAAGCATTTGGGATATAAATCAGCAATGGTAAACTTCTCGGATATCTATGCAATGAACGGTACACCTAAGCAGATTACCGTATCGCTGGCTGTATCGAAGCGTTTTTGCATAGAAGATCTGGAGGATTTTTACGATGGACTGAAACTGGCTTGCCAGCTACATCACGTAGATATCGTAGGCGGTGATACTACTTCTTCTGTAACAGGTCTTGCAATCTCCATTACCTGTATCGGTGAAGCTGACAAAGATAAGGTAGTTTATCGTAATGGAGCCAAAGATACAGATTTGATTTGCGTAAGCGGAGATTTGGGAGCAGCTTATATGGGACTTCAGCTGATGGAACGTGAGAAAGCAGTTTTTCAGGGAGAAAAAGACGTCCAACCTGACTTTGCCGGCAAAGAATATCTGTTGGAACGCTTCTTAAAGCCAGAAGCACGCCGCGACATCATCGAACGACTGGCTGAAGCAGGCATCCGTCCAACAGCAATGATGGATATATCCGACGGTCTCTCTTCTGAACTGATGCATATCTGTTCGCAAAGTCAGACAGGCTGCCGTGTGTACGAAGACCGTATTCCTATCGACTATCAGACCGCAGTCATGGCAGAAGAATTTAATATGAATCTGACAACTTGCGCCCTGAATGGAGGTGAGGACTATGAACTGCTGTTCACTGTACCTCTGACCGATCACGAAAAAGTCTCACAAATAGAAGGAGTAAAAGTTATCGGACATATCACAAAATCGGAGTTAGGTTGTGCCCTGGTTACTCGCGACGGCAACGAACTTGAATTAAAGGCTCAAGGATGGAATCCACTTAAAGGTGAATAATAACAGCCCACATACAGTTAAAATCCCACTATTTTATGAGTAATAGTGGGATTTTTCATGAAAATCCGCCCTATTTTAATTTTTTCTCATATTTTTTTCGAGAATAGTTTGCAGTTTCAAAAACTTTACTTACCTTTGCAACCGCAAACGAGAAAGATTGGTGCCATAGCTCAGTTGGTAGAGCAAAGGACTGAAAATCCTTGTGTCCCCGGTTCGATTCCTGGTGGCACCACTTTGAAGAAAAGCAAAAGTCAGTAAAATCCTGATTTCCAAGCGAAATCAGGATTTTTTGTTTTCCCCAGGCACGCAAAAAATGGCAAAATATTACGGATCAACGTAAAAACGGATCAACGTAAAAACCTGAGGGATTCTTATATTACGCATAAATTTTAGACAGTCTAAACAGAAAGAAAGCTCTATCCTTCACTCCCCTGAATTGTGAGCGAAAGTTCTTTATTTTGGCATTAAAAGACTCTGATGCAGCGTTTGTAGAACGTCTTTCAAAGTAGTTTATTATTTCAAGATAATGCGTCTGTATTGACCTTGCTACTCTTCCAAAGGCAAGAAAACCTGATTTATCCACCTCGTCATACCATCTGGCAAGCCTTGTCAAGGCTACATCCTTATGTCTGCACTGGTGATAAATCAATCCTAATCTCATGGAAAGATAGTATGCTTTCTCTATATCAGGGTACTCCCTGAACAGGATACCGGCACGGACACGCTGTGATTCGGTCCATAATGATTCTTTCTTATACAGAAGATATATGCTTCTAGCCAACAGCTGTTCCTGGAATCTCCATTTTCAAATACCGGAGCATGATATATCTTTCCACATGCCTTGGCATGTGCTATCTGTATGGACTCTTCATCAAGTGCTTCCCAGCGGGCTTTAACCCTCATGTCCTGAACGGCTTCATAAGCGAGCTTCTGTACATGGAAACGGTCTGTAACACGACGGGCGGTAGGAAAACAGATACGGGCTATTTGCTCCATATTCGGAGCCATATCAAGTGTTATTTCTCTTACCTGAAAGCGCTTGCGTCTGGAAAGCTTCAGAAGGATGGATATAACAGTCTTTACGTCAGTGCCTTTTATGATGGCGATAATACTTCCAGCAGCTCCTCTTTTCTCCTTGTTTATCAATATGGTATATAATTCACCGCGCGAAAGACACACTTCGTCTATACCTACGTATGCTCCGATGTTTTTCTCAAACAGAATCCATTCTTCTGCGTGTGGGAGTTGGGGCCATTTCAAATATCCGCTCAGATGATTGCGATACTGTCTTTCAAAAAGATCACCGTCAATACCGAACAGAGTTCCCAAAAGCTTACAGCTGACAGGAAGCGTATCAATATAACTCTTTTAAAAAAGACGCAAATTCTTGCGTCATGCGGCTGCCTTGGGCAACCAGTTTCCAGTTACGGCTTACATAGCAGTCCTCATCCTTTAAAACCCATCGGCGGCGACGGATGTTTAGATATACCTTCTTTCCGCGGATTGGAAAGTCTTGTACGGTTATCGGATCATAAAAGCCCTTGCTCTCAACTTTGCTCTCAGAGTACTCTTTCGGAACTTCATTCTTCTCTTCAAGATAGATTGTTATTTCAGTACTGCTTTCCTTTACATCTGATATGTTGAAATAATCAAGAGTTCCTTCCGGGAGAAGGAGACGATAACCGTTTGTTTCCATTATATTTTATTTTTATTCTTGTAGGCAAAGATAATATTTATTGAATTAACCCCTCAAGTTTTTACGTTGATCCAATATTACCGTTCGAGGTGGAGCAAAAGGTGGAGATAAAAGGTGGAGCAAAAATCTCCACCGAATTAGAGCCTTTCTCGCTGATTCAATAACTTTCTATGTCTATCTAATTTGACTCAAGCAGAATTCAGAAAACATATTGCAGACGCAGTTGTGATAGAAAAAAAGTTTTTCTGATAAAAACTATTGCAGAAATTACCTACCCAAACGTAGCTTCCATTGATTTTTATTCCTAAATAACGATTCAAATAAAAATTTATTCCCAACGATAAATCTTTCTCTTCCCTCCTAAATACCAGAACGTTCATCATTCATATCTGTATAATTAAAACGAGCAACGAGTTCTATAGCCTGTGGAGTAACAGGACGTCCTGGAACAGCATACATAGTATCATACTCAAATTCGCGTCCTTTCAGCAAAATACCTCCTTGTATATATCCTCCATGCGCACGATAAGAGTTCTGTCCGGATGTACGATGCAAACAATCGAAAAAATATTCAGACTGTATCATAAAACGTGGAGCTGTATAAAGAAACTCTATCACCCTTTTAGCTCACTTCCCATATCTGGGATATCAGCCTCGAGCAAAGCAGCAGGAAACATCGACGTAACTCCGTTACTGCTTACACTCCCTATAGGAGATTCCTCTACATTTACCTGACTAGTACGATATGAAACAGCTCCTCCTACATGCAAAAGCCGCCCTTTGTCTTTTATTTTTCGGACTACACCTCGGGAGGTCGATACAAATGAATTTTTATGGCTTTCACCACCAAGCTTATTAATATCATTATTTGTATAAACACCCGTCGCCAAATAACAATGTTTATTATAATAATGATAGGTTATTCCGAACTTACGACTATCGGCAAAAGCAACACAGAAGTAGCAGACTGATGAAAACGCAAATCTACAGTGCTGATCAACATATCCATTGAAAAAGGTTCATATCCATTCCCCAGTGCCAATACACTATTCTTCAAATGATAATTCAGCATTAAATCCTTAATCGCGACCTTTCCACCTCCTAAACCAATATCTGCTTTTAACTCATACTTCCCATAAACAGCCTTGAATCCGACCCGAAAATCTTCTAGAGAATAATATCCTTGTGCCTGCTCTTTCCCATATCCAGAAACAGTAGCATCAAGTAAAGCTCGTGAACGAAATTTGATTTTCAATGAATCTTGTCCAAATAGGCTTATTCCTCCACATAAGAAATAAATGAGATAAACTATCAGTTGTTTCATATAGTTTCGGTAGCCATTAACTGTGGAAGAATATCTTCAATAGGGCTGACAAAGCCATAATCTGCAACATTGAAGATCGGAGCAGTACGATCGGGGTTGATAGCGATAATCTTTTTAGCCCCTGTTATAGCTGCTGTATGCTGAATCTGCCCACTAATACCAATTGCAATATACAAATCGGGAGATATAGTATGCCCCGTTTGTCCTACCTGCATGCGAGCATCAATTAAGCCTGCTTCCACTGCTGCTCGAGAACCTGCAACAAGAGCTCCTAACTTTTTGGCCCAACAACGGATTTTATCAACAGTTTCCGTATTTTTACTCCACGCCAATACCAATTATTATTTTACTGTTCCCTAAAGATTCACCAGATGTAGCCTGTATTATCTCTTGCAGAACCCTTATTCTACCGTCCTTTTTAAATGTACTTAAATCATGACGTACAATTTCTCCGGTAAAAGAAGGGTTATATTGAAGTGGGCTCATTATTCCTGGACGCACAGAAGCCATCTGAGGACGGCAATCAGGCGTAACAATAGTAGCATCAGATTCCCCCCAAACGCAGGTCGTATTTGATGAAGCAATTTACTCTTTGTATCAATCTCCAGTTCCGTACAGTCGGCTGTAAGTCCTGTCTGTAAGAGAGCTGCAATACGAGCAGAAAGTCCCCGTCCAGAAGGAGTTGCTCCCACAAGTAAAATATCAGGATGATATTTGTGACATACCTCAACTACAACCTGAGCATAGTCTTCTTCAATAAAAGAAGCGAACATATTATCATCGACTAAATGTACACGTTTCGCTCCATAAGCTATTAACTCAGAAGCCAATGACGTAACCTGAGATCCAATAAGTATGGCTTCTACAGTTTGTCCCAGTTTGGAAGAAAGTTCGTTGGCTTTTCCCAATAATTCTTTAGTTACTGATGACAATTCATTGTTTTCTGTTTCAGCCAATACCCAGATACCGTTTGTGTCAGATGCAACAGAAAGATCCTTCTGCTTTTTTGAGGTATTCATCAACAGTGCACCAGACGGGCATGCCTGAACACAATTTCCACACAAACGGCAAGCATACGGATCTATTTCGGGAAAATCACTAAAATTTATGGCATTATAAGTACAAGCCTCAGCACATACTCCACAACTGGTACATATTTCTTTTTGCACTTGAAGTGCAAATGGTGTATTCTTACTCATAAAATCAATTATTAATATTATTACAGATAATTTGGGAAAGAGTTATCACATCAGTAATCCAACAAACCTTTTTATTACTTTGCGGAACTGTTGTTGACAATACTTTAGTTGGTGAAGCCTGTAATCCGACAGAGGAAGTATTCAAGCCCAAATCAGCTTCATCCCAATGGAGAATTTCCTGCTTCTGCGCTCTTCTCCATCCAGATAAAGTAGGATGATTTAATTCGCCATTTTCACGACTGACCATAATTGCACATGGAAAATCAACTTCCATATGTTGTTTTGCATTTCCAATGCATCTAAATAAACGAATATATTTATCAGTACAAGACTCAACATTCACCAACTGAGTAACTTGAGGTATATTTAAATGCCCTGCGACTTCAGGTCCCACCTGTGCTGTATCTCCATCTATGGCTATACGTCCGAAAAACAGAATATCATATTCTCCTATCTTACGAACAGCCGATGCCAAAACCAAACTGGTACACCAAGTATCGCTGCCGGCAAAAGCAGGTGAAGATAACAAAATGGCTCTATCTGCCCCCCGCTGAATCGCCTCACGTAATACAACTTCAGCCGACAAAGGTCCCATACTGACAGCTATAACTTCAGCTCCCGTACTACGGCGTAAATCAAGAGCAGCTGCAAAGCATACAAATCATCAGGATTCACCTGACTGAGTGCCGAAGAGCGCTTAAGGGTTTTAGTTACCGGATCCATTTCTACCTTGGTAGACAAAGGCACTTGCTTTAAAAAGACAATATAGCGTTTCATAAATCTTTCCATTTAAAATCCAAACAAAGTTGGATAATTCATTAATAATTAACTTTAGTTTTATACCTTTGTATCAGGATGTTAAGAGGAAGTAGGCTCTGCTGAGGAGCAACCTACCAGCAATAAGCATCC
>ENA-OQJS01000156-OQJS01000156.1-human-gut-metagenome-genome-assembly--contig:-NODE-156-length-12607-cov-1.071955_pt1 | contig 12607 bp, 14 predicted proteins | sample MGYA00242598_ERZ504764 | MGnify/ENA primary metagenome ERZ504764 (study PRJEB26092, sample SAMD00036368) | human gut metagenome | host: Homo sapiens | study: EMG produced TPA metagenomics assembly of...
GCGCCCGCCCTTCAAAGTTGGCCCCCGGTCACCGTATTCGGCAGCTCACTTTCCATCCTCCGACGACCGCTTCCTACCGAGCCATTGTCAATGATAACACCATCCTCGCGCACCGCGATAAACGACTGTTTTTTCTGCAGTCTTTGCATTCAGAACAGAGAGATAATTCGTTTCTTCCAGCTTTGCCGTATCCGATTTCGCGGTATCCTCTACTTCGTCGTACTCTTCTGATGTCATCGCATTCAGCAGCAGGGTGTTGTTCGAAATCGTCCGGTATGTTGCGTTCGCAAGACCGTATTTTTCACCGATAATCTTTGCTTTATACCCTACAAAAAAGTAAAACGTCAAGGCACACATCACGATCGGAACCAGTATGATGATGAAAAAAGAAATGATTACTCTCGTCCTTAATTTCATGCTTTTCTTCTTTTTTTCCATATAAGATCCACCTGTTTTCCAACACATATTTCGTATTTTCCGCGCCCGCAGGACAGAAAAAAATCCTCAGTACGCAGTCTAAATTTATTATAGCACAACGCCTGAGGATTTTTCATTAACTTAGATGAATCTTTCTAAACTTTCTATAAACACAAGGTTCGTACGAACAACCGTGTTTTAAAGGTATTTTTTCAGGTCTTCTACCTTGTCCAGTTTCTCCCACGGCAGATCCAGATCGTTTCTTCCGAAGTGGCCGTAAGCGGAAGTCTGTTTGTAGATCGGACGGCGCAGATCCAGCATTTTGATGATTCCAGCCGGGCGAAGATCAAAGTTCTCGCGAACGATATCGGTCAGTTTGTTGTCGGACAGTTTTCCTGTGCCGTAGCTGTCGATCATGATAGAGGTCGGATGAGCGACACCGATTGCGTAGGAAGCTGAACCTCGCATTTATCAGCAAGACCTGCTGCTACGATGTTCTTTGCTACGTAACGTGCTGCATAAGCTGCAGAACGGTCTACCTTTGTACAGTCTTTTCCGGAGAAAGCTCCGCCGCCGTGACGAGCGTATCCGCCGTAGGTGTCTACGATGATCTTACGTCCGGTGAGGCCGGAATCTCCGTGAGGTCCGCCGATTACAAAACGGCCGGTCGGGTTGATGAAGAACTTGGTGTGCTCATCTACATGTCTGCCGGAATGATTTCGTCGAATACGTATTTTTTGATATCCTCATGAATCTGCTCCTGGGATACTTCCGGATCATGCTGAGTGGAAAGAACAACCGCATCAAGACGGAACGGTTTGCCGTTCTCATCGTACTCTACGGTTACCTGTGTTTTTCCGTCCGGACGCAGGTATGTTAAAGTACCGTCTTTGCGGACTTTGGTCAGCTGGCGAGCCAGTTTGTGTGCCATGTAGATCGGGTATGGCATGTACTCTTCGGTCTCGTTGGTTGCGAATCCGAACATCATTCCCTGATCTCCTGCTCCAATGGCATCGATCTCCTCATCGCTCATATTGTTCTCTTTTGCTTCGAGCGCTTTGTCTACACCCATAGCGATATCGGTGGACTGTTTGTCAATTGCAGTTACAACAGCGCAGGTATCTGCGTCAAATCCGTATTTTGCACGGTCGTAGCCGATTTCGCGAACGGTATCACGTACAACCTGCTGGAAATCAATGTGTGCGTTGGATGTAATCTCACCCATTACCATAACGTATCCTGTTGTAGTACAGGTTTCGCAAGCTACACGGCTCATCGGATCCTGCTCAAGCAGCGCATCCAGAATCGCGTCAGAAATGGCATCACAGATTTTGTCCGGATGTCCTTCGGTTACAGACTCAGAAGTAAACAGTCTTTTTTCCATTCTTTTTCTCCTTTTTTTCTTCTCTTCTTCTTTGTCTTTTCGTTCGTGGGCTTTGGCTTTCCCTGAACATTTTTTCGTAAAAAAAGATCCGCAATTTTTAGCGGACCTGAATAGTAATGTTCAAATCCCCTTATTGTTCGAAAATTTCGCTCAGGCTGGCACCTTCCGTACAGACTATTCTGTCTGGGGGTTGCCGTGGTTTCACAGATCCTATGTATCTCCACCACTCTGAATAAGAGAAAAGCAACTGAATTTTTGATTTTGTTTTTTGCTACTCTGATACACTATCGCAAAATACGCCATTCGTCAAGAGGAAATAAAAGGATTTGAGACATTTTCTTACTGTTGTCCCAAACATCCTTTCTTTTTTTCTGATTTTTCGGCTGTATCTTCTGTTATTTGTGAACAGATAAGAAAACTCTCCAAAACAGAGAGTTTTCTTATCTGCTGTATCTTTTCTTCTACTCTTCTGCTTTCATCTCACGGACAATCTTCCGCAGCTTCAGAATCATGGACGGAGCAACAGAAAGCTCATCCACTCCCATTCGTACAAACTGCTCCGTCAATGTCAGATCTGCACCGAGCTCCCCGCAGATTCCTGCCCATTTTCCGCATTTGTGTGCATTTTCCACCACCATGCGAATCATCCGAAGAACGGCTTCATGGTGTGGATTGTAGAAATCATCCAGCTGCTCATTCTGACGGTCAATCGCCAGGGTATACTGCGTCAGGTCATTCGTTCCGATGCTGAAGAAATCCACCATTTCCGCCAGACGGTCGCTGATCATCACGGCTGCCGGTGTCTCGATCATAATGCCCTGCTCCGGAATTTTATACTGCACTTCCTGTGCTTTCAGCTCTTCCTCTACCTCTGCAACAATTGCGTAGATTTTTTCTACCTCTTCTGTTGATGTGATCATCGGATACATGACAGAAAGGTTTCCGTAAACGGCTGCGCGGAACAATGCGCGAAGCTGCGCTTTAAAAATTTCCGGCTGTTTCAGACAAATCCGGATTGCACGGTACCCAAGCGCTGGATTTTCTTCTTTTCCAAGATTAAAGTATTCTACCTGCTTATCTGCCCCGATATCCAGCGTACGGATAATCACTTTTTTGCCTGCCATGGTCTGCACGGCCTGTTTATATGCCTGAAACTGTTCTTCCTCCGTTGGGAAATCATTTCTTCCAAGATAGAGAAATTCACTTCGGAAAAGTCCGATTCCGCCGGCATCATTTTCCATCACATAGCCAAGGTCACCAACACTGCCGATATTTGCATAGATGTTGATCTTACGGCCATCCGGCGTAATATTTTCTTTTCCTTTCAACTCCTCAAGAAGCTTCTGTTTTTCTGCTTCTTCCTGCATTCTTTTTTCGGTTTCCTTCCGCACATCCTCCTCCGGCTCAAAGATAACCTGACCTGAAAAACCGTCTACAACGGCCGTCATGCCTGTTTTCAGACCGTTTAAATCCATCGGGACGCCGATTAATGCCGGAATATTCATCATTCGCGCAAGAATCGCAGTATGAGATTGGTAGATCCATGCACAGTCACAAACGCAAGTATTTTTTCTTTGTCCATCTGTACAGTTTCACTCGGACTTAAATCGTCTGCCACTATAACAGATGGTTCCATAGAACTCAGGTCGTTATCTCCCTCGCCGCTTAAATTGCGGACCAGACGTTCGGAAATATCTTTTACATCTGCGGAACGAGCTTTCATATATTCATCATCCATAGCTGCAAACATCTCTGCAAAATTATCGCCGGTTGCTGCCGCTGCATATTCTGCATTTACCAGTTCTGTCCGGATCATGTTCTCCATTGATTCCAGATAGTCCTCATCCTCCAGCATCATCTGATGGACTTCAAAGATCGCCGCACTTGCCTCTCCAACTTCCCGGACTGCCTTGTCATACAGTCTGCCAAGCTGTTTTTTCGAAACCTCCACGGCTTCTTTCACACGTTTTACTTCTGCTTCCGGATCTTCAATCCGGGCTCTTTTAACCTGGTAATCATTTTTCTTCAGAACCGCAACCGGTCCCATAACAATTCCTTTATATACGGATTTCCCCTGAAAATACTGCATTTTTTATCCTCCGAGCGTACTTTTTACAGGTTTGCTTCGAAAAACGCTTTCAGCGTCTCAATCGCTGCATCTTCGTCCTCTCCGTTTGCTGCAACGGTTACGGTATCTCCCTGCTTTACGCCAAGTGACATCAGCATCATCAGCTGAGTCAGTTTTTTCGTTTTTCCATCTTTTGTGATGGTGCATTCCGATGCAAAATTTTTTGCCTCCTTTACCATGCATTCCTGCCGGTCTTGCGTGGATTCCCAGTTCATCTTTAATGGTATATTCAAATGTTTTCATGCTTTTATTCTCCTTTCTTCTCTGTCCATAATCCGTTCTATGTGCATAGCGAGATATCCAATTTCGATCTCCTCCATCGGAAGTTTCAGCCTCTTTTCCATCTCCTCACAGATTCGTTTCGCCGCCTGAAAGGCTTTCGGAAACTTTACGGACATGTAGTCATTCATATTTACTTTCAGTTTTTCCCCACTGACCGCTCTTGCAACCATATAGCGGATATGGTTCATCATACGGTTATACGACAACGACATCACATCGATGGTATGCCCGGTGATATGCTCCACCAAAGAAATGCTCTCCCGGACTGCTCTTGCCACTTCCATGGCCTGTGAAACATTTTCCTCCACAATTGCCGAATGAACATGAAGTGCAAGATAGCCGATTTCATGTTCATCAATTTCGATCTGAAGCCGTTCTTTTAAAAGCTCCCTGATACAGGAAGCAACTTTATACTCTTTGTAAAACATCACACGGATATCGTCGGTGAGCGGATTGCTGATCTGCTCACCGTTCTGAATCCGCCGGACAGCAAAATCCAGATGATCTGCCATTGGAAAGACGATGGAACGGTCAATTTTTCCAAATTCCTTTTCTGCCTCGTCAAGCACGGCACTCGCCAGCTCCAGGCTGAGCGGAGAAACGCCCTGTACAATGGTTCTGGCATTTCCTCTCTCCGTCATCTCCGTCAGGAATAATGCGGCATCGTCTCCCGGCTGTACACGCTGTCCCGTTTTTTTCCCAAATGCAATTCCTTTCCCCATGACCAGATATTCCCGGTTATTTTTCTTCTTCCACACCAATAAATGAATTGTGGTTCAGTGTTTTTGCTATCCTGTACATTCTTCTCACCCGTTTTTAAGGCACAGCTTACGCGAGAATCTCAATCGCAAATAAAGGATCTCCTGCTTTTACCGGTCCGTCTGCCAAAAGACGGATTCTCTGGTTCTCCTCCAGCTCTGTGCAAAGAACCGGTGACGTAACCGACGGCGCATGTGTTTTCAGATATTCCAGATCCAGCTTCAGCATCGGATCACCTTTTTTCACGGTCTGACCGCTTTCTACCAGTGCCTCAAATCCCTCTCCGTTCAGTTTTACTGTATCAATTCCGACATGAATCAGAAGGCTGACCCCGGAATCGGTTACAAATCCAATCGCATGTTTTGTGTCAAAAACAAACGCGACTTCTCCGTCCTCCGGAGCACGCACATAAGGATCTTCCGGTGTCACAACAGCGCCGTCTCCCATCATCTTTTCCGCAAATGCTTCGTCCGGCGCAGTAGAAAGATCGGCAGCCAGTCCGCTCATCGGACTGCAGACAGTAATCGTATCCACAACCTTCTGTTCTTTTGTTTCCTGCGCTGGCTCCGCCTCTTTTTGGGCTGGTGCATTTTCTGCTTCTGCATTTTCTGCTTCCGCATACGTATTCGGAGCTTTTTCCAGATAATCCTCTAAATTTGATTTTATCACAGTTACATTTGGTCCGTAAATAACCTGTACGCCATTTCCTTTATGCACAACACCAGATGCTCCTGTCGTCTTTAAAATACTATCGCTGACTTTCGCCGCATCGTGAACCGTACAGCGCAGTCTTGTTGCACAGCAGTCCACATCCGAAATATTTTTCTTTCCGCCAAGACCTTTTGTGATCGCTTCACTCATGGCATCTTCCGATGCACCCCATCGTTTGCGCCTCTTTTCTTGCATTTACATCTGCTTTCGTATAAAGCTTGGTTTCTACATCATCATCCTCACGACCCGGTGTCTTAAAATCAAACTTTTTAATCATGAATTTGAAGATAAAATAGTACAGGAAGAAATAAAGAATGCCGACCGGAATCACCCTCATCCAGCTTGTCTTTTCATTTCCCTGCAAAATACCGAACAGGAAGAAGTCCAGAAGTCCGCCGGAAAAGGTAAGACCTACTGCGATATTCAGGATGTGTGCGATCATATAAGCTGTTCCCGCAAGAATAACCTGCACGACAAACAACGCCGGTGCAACAAACAGGAACGAGAATTCCAGCGGTTCTGTGATACCGGTTGCCATACACGCAAGTGCTGCGGAAAGAAGCAAACCGCCTGCTGCTTTTTTCTTCTCCGGTTTCGCACAATGGTACATGGCAAGTGCCGCTCCCGGAAGTCCGAAAATCATAAAAATAAATTCTCCGGAGAAATATCTCGTTGCATCTGCACTGAAATGTGCGACATTCGCAGAATCCGCAAGCTGTGCGAAGAAAATATTCTGTCCGCCCTGCACCATCTGTCCTGCCACTTCCATGGTACCTCCGACTGCTGTCTGCCAGAACGGCATATAGAATACGTGATGCAGACCAAATGGAATCAGTGCTCGCTTAATCAGACCGAAAATCAGCGTTCCGACATAACCGGAGCCGGTTACCAGGCCACCCAGCGCATAAATGCCGTTCTGTACAACCGGCCATACAAAAATACATTAAAATTCCCACAAACATATAGACGATCGTAGAAATAATCGGTACAAAACGAGTACCGCCAAAGAAAGAAAGTGCATTCGGAAGCTGGATCCGGTAAAATCGATTATGAAGTGCTGCGACTCCAAGACCGACAATAATACCGCCAAACACACCCATCTGCAGTGACTGAATACCGCAGACAGAAGTGATGGTTCCTTCCAGAACGGATTCTGCAATTTCTCCGTTTTCCAGAATCTGACCCGTAATGGTCAGCATTGCGTTAATCGCTGTATTCATAACAAAATACGCAATAACGGCTGACAGGGCAGAAACCTCTTTTTCCTTCTTTGCCATACCAATTGCAACACCTACCGCAAAAATCAGAGGCAGGTTATCAAACACCGCACTTCCTACTTTGTTCATGATCACCAACAGCGCATGAAGAATTGTGCCGTTGCCGAGCAAGCTTGTCAGCCCATACGTTTCAATTGTGGTTGCATTGGTAAATGAGCTTCCGATTCCCAATAAAAGTCCGGCTACCGGAAGAATTGCGATCGGGAGCATAAAGCTTCTTCCCACTCGCTGCAGAACACTAAAAATTTTGTCCTTCATTTTTTTTACTCCTTGTGTAGTTTATACTTTTTACAAGAAAAGTTTCTGCGGTTTTGCATCTTTTTAGCCGGTCTGTACTCTTTTTTTCTGAAACAGAGCACAAAAAAGAGACACTAACCCACATAAACAATTCCTGTTATGTATAGTTAATGCCTCCAAAAATCGAGTTACACACTACAACTGTAGTTGAATATAGCACAGATAAATCTCTTTTGTCAAGTCAGTTCTTATTATTTGAAAGATAAAAATAATTCACAATAATAGTAAGTAAAATTTAAGCCAATTTCTTCGCAATAAGGTAAAATAAAAGAACGGTACCTTTTATTGCACCGTCCTTTTTGTCAACATTTGTTTTATACTTGTTTTTACGCTCTTAACCGGAATTTCTGGATGTCCTTTGCATTATTCACACGCTCAATTTCAGCGCCGAGTCCACGGAGCTTTCCGTCGAAGTCCTCGTATCCGCGCAGAATGTATACAATATCATCCACCACGGTAACACCCTCTGCTGCAAGACCTGCAATAACAAGTGCTGCTCCGGCGCGAAGATCCGGTGCGGAAACCTCTGCTCCGGTAAATTTTTCTACGCCGTCAATGATCGCCGTGTTGCCTTCCACTTTAATACAGGCGCCCATACGTGCCAGCTCATCCGCATACTTAAAGCGATTTTCAAAAATACTCTCTGTTACAATACTCGTACCGTTTGCCAGCGCCAGTGTAACCGCGATCTGCGGCTGCATATCGGTCGGATAGCCCGGATACGGCTGTGTCTTTACGTGTGTTCTGCCCAGACGTTTGCTTGCGCTCACACGGATGGAATCGTCAAACTCTTCTACGTCGCAGCCAATCTCCTCGAGCTTTGCGGTTGTTGCTTCCAGATGCTTTGGAATCACGTTTTTAATCAGCACATCGCCCTTTGTGGCTGCTGCTGCAAACATATACGTACCTGCCTCGATCATATCCGGTACGACCGCATAGCTGGTTCCGTGCAGGGTATCGACACCCTTGATCCGGATCACGTCGGTTCCTGCTCCTTTGATGTTTGCTCCCATGCTGTTCAGGAAGTTCGCCACATCGACAACGTGCGGCTCTTTCGCTGCATTCTCAATCGTTGTATTTCCTCTTGCCATCGAAGCTGCCATCATGATGTTGATGGTGGCTCCAACGGAAACCATATCCAGGAAAATGTGGCTTCCATGCAGATCTGCCGCACTTGCCACGATTGCGCCATGACGGATGCTTACCTCAGCACCGAGTGCGCGGAATCCCTTTAAATGCTGGTCGATCGGACGGCTTCCAATGTTACATCCGCCCGGAAGCGGAACTTCCGCTCTTTTGTATTTTCCAAGCAGCGCGCCTAAAAGATAATAAGACGCACGGATTTTTTTGATATATTCATAATCAACGCTCAGATCTCCGATGGTTGCTGCATTGATCCGCACGGTATGGCGGTCGATGCGGTCCACGGTGGCTCCGATCTCTGCGATTGCTTCCAGAAGTACATTAATATCACTGACATCCGGCAGGTTTTCGATCAGGACCGTCTCATCGGTCATCGTTGCTGCCGTAAGAATTGCAAGCGCCGCGTTTTTTGCTCCCCCCGATTTCCACTTCGCCCACAAGAGGATTTCCACCTCTGATGACATACTGTTCCATATATTCACCTCAAATTTTCTTTCTCATACTTAACGAGTGTGTTTTATCCAATATCTAACGAATCAAAGTCTTTTTCCTGTTTTTTTACACACTCCAGATACGCTGAAACGCACTGCTCCCCGCAGTTATTTTTCAGTCTCCCCTTATCTTAACTCAAATCTAATACTTTGTAAATCAATTTTAATACATTCTGTGCTATTTCCGTCTTTTTCCATCGTTTCCGGTCAGGAATATTCAGAGAAACGTTATATGTAATTTCTAACTATCAGAACATTTCCCTTATTATGATATAATCGTATGTTTTCAAAATTTCCCTGAATATTCCACCAATTCTGTTTTACATGCCGATCTGCTCGCGGAGCGCCAGGATCGTGCCCTGGATATCCCTTCCGCTCTCGTCAACTGTAATCTCGGCATACTGCTCATATAATTTACTTCTCTCATCGTAGAGATCCTTCAGCGTCTGGCCCTCTTTCAGCACGACGCCGCGTCCCTTCAGGTTTCCGAGACGTTTCGCCAGATCCTCATACGACAGCTTCAGGTAAACGATGGTTCCAATTTCTTTAAAATGCTCCATCGCCTCTTTTCCGTAAATGGCGCTGCCGCCCGGTGCAATGACGCTTTCATCGGCTTCCAGAGTCGCATTGACCTCATTCTCAATCGCAAGAAAGCCTTCATTTCCCTCATCGGCAATAATCTCGCGCAGAAGACGTTTCTCCCGATGCTGAATCACAAGATCCGTATCAATAAACTCATACCCCAAAGCCTTTGCAAGTATAACGCCAACGCTGCTTTTGCCGGCTCCCGGCATTCCTATTAATATAATATTCCGTTTCTTCAAGTTTTTATTCCTCCTGCTGTCCTGTATGTACTCTCGGAATCTTTTTGTTTCCTCTATCTCTGCAGATTTGTTCCGCCCTGCTTCATGATCTGCTCAATCTCTTTTTCGCTGACCACGTTGGCATCGTGCTGAATCATCAGCTTTAAGACGCTTGCGGAAATCGCAAAATCGATGGTTCTCTGCGGCGCAAAATCATGCGCCATCGCGTGAATCAGTCCTGCACCAAACGCATCACCGGCTCCGACTGCCTCAAAGCTGTGTACTTTGTGAACCGGGCTCTCATAGAATTTTCCGTCTTTCAGGTAAATTCCCATCCAGTCGCCGTCCTCCACGGTGTAGAGATTGCGCAGCACGCTCGCAACTGCTTTACAGTTCGGGAACTGTTTCTGAATTTCCAGCATGCCCTCTTTGTAAGACTCGATCTGTTCAATGCCGCGCGACATATCTCCATCATACGCCGGAATGCCAAGCGATGATTCAAAGTCCTCATCATTTGCAATGCAGACATCCACGTAAGACATCAGACGGCGCATGACGCGCTGTGCGTCCTTTGCTGACCACATTTTTCCGCGGTAGTTGAGATCACATACCACCTGAATTTTTTTCTCTTTGCAGAGCATAAGAGCGCTCTCCAGCGTCTTTTCGATCTCGCAGCTGATGGCCGGCGTGATACCGGAGAAATAAAAGAGATCCACGCCCTCGAGCAGTTTTTCCCAGTCAAACTCCTCCGCTTCTGCCATCGCGATCGCGCTGTAGGCGCGGTCATAAACCACGCTCGTCGGTCGGATGTTGGTTCCCTTTTCAAAATAGTAAATACCGACGCGGCCGCCGCCCCGCAGAACACGGGTCGTATCCACACCGAACCGGCGGATTTCATTGATGGCCGCCTGGTCCGACCTGGTGCTCCGGCAACTTTTGTCACGTAGGAAACATCGTTCCCGAGTGTTGCCAGAGAAACTGCGACGTTCGCCTCCGCGCCGCCGTAACTGGCTTCAAAGGTATCTGCCTGCAGTATTTCAGATGCTCCGGTTGTTTTTAAACGCAGCATCAGTCTCCGAATGTAAGTATTTTCATGATAAAATCCCCTCCAGAAACATTTTGTTTTTCACCTCAATACCTTTTTATCTTACGCTGTTTTCTCCCCGGACGCAAGAAAAAAAAGCGCAAAAAAGCGGCTTCCTGTTTCGATTCAGAAGCCGCTTTTTCTGCGTTTTCTCTTATTCTTTTACTGCTCCCAGTGTAATACCGGTTACGAAGTATTTCTGCAGGAACGGATATACAATCAGCATAGGAACAAGGGCGATAAATACCTTTGCTGCCTCCAGTGATTTGTTGGAGTTCTGTGCTAACTGCTGATACTGCTCTGCAGTCAGGGTTACGCCTACCGGGATCTGAACGGAGATCTGACGGATGTAGGTCTGTAACGGATAGTTCGTCTCTTTGTTCATTAATACCAGGCCCTGGAAATACTCGTTCCAGTAACCAACGGATGTAAACAGGACGATGGTTGCGATAACCGGTTTGGAACACGGAACTACAATCTGCCACAGGATACGCCACGGGCCGGCGCCGTCTACACGGGCTGCCTCCTCGAGGTCTCCCGGGATGCCGCGGAAGAAGTTCATCATCAGGAGTACGTTGAATACCGGAACAGAACCAGCCAGAACCAGTGCTGCCATCGTATCGATCATACCATAATTTTTAACGGTGATGAACCACGGAATGGTACCACCATTGAACAGCATACAGAATACCAGGATCCACATCAGGACGTTTCTCGGTTTGTACTCTGTTTTGCTCTTTGCCAGCGGATAGGACATCATAATCAGGACAACCATGGTCCATATGGTTCCAATCACAACTCGCTTGATGGAAATCCAGAAGGAATTCCAGAATGCGGAATCACCCATAATCAGGCTGTAGGATTTTACGTTTGATCCGATCGGGTAAATCGTTACAAGACCGCCCTCAGCGGCTGCTTTTGAAGAAATAGATACGCAGAACGTATACCATAACGGATAAAAACAGCTGAATGCCAGGAGAATCAGGATGATAGCATTTATGACTTTAAACGCTTTGCTGCCAAAACTCTTGCTTTCTATCATAATTTCTGCCCTCCTTAGAAAATCTTGTAATCAGCAAACTTGTAAGCACAAACATAAGAAGTAACAACCAGCACGAAGCTGACAACAGATTTAAAGAGACCTGCTGCAGTAGCCAGCGAGAACTGCATGTTTGTAATACCAATACGGTATACGTATGTATCGATGATATCACCAGTTTCAATAACCAGCTGGTTGTACATGTTGAATACCTGGTCGAAACCTGCATTCAGAACGTTGCCCATTGCCAGTGTGGTCAGAAGAACGATGGTCGGAACCAGTCCCGGGATGGTGATGTGCCATACACGTTTCCAGCGGCTTGCGCCGTCGATTGCAGCTGCCTCGTAAAGGCTCGGGCTGATGCCGGTCAGCGCTGCAAGATAAATAACTGCGTTGTAACCGAACTCTTTCCATACATCAGTTCCGATCAGTAACTGACGGAAGATGCCAGGCATGGTCATCGGAAGAACGGTATCCGTTGCACCCATTGCGCTGCGGACCGTGTTGAAAATTCCGTTTGCGCCAAGGATATTGGTGATGATGTTTGCAAGGATAACCCAGGATACGAAGTGCGGCAGATATACGATCGTCTGAACCGTCTTTTTGAACTTCATATTCTTTACCTCATTCAGCAGCAGTGCGAACACCAGCGGAATGATGATATTCAGGATAACCTTTGCGATTGCAATAATCAGAGTATTGACAAGTGCCCGTTTTGCATCCGGGATAACGGTCAGGTATTTAAACCATTTCAAACCTACCCACGGAGAGACCGAACCATCCTTGCTCGGA
>ENA-OQJS01000160-OQJS01000160.1-human-gut-metagenome-genome-assembly--contig:-NODE-160-length-12444-cov-1.503694_pt1 | contig 12444 bp, 11 predicted proteins | sample MGYA00242598_ERZ504764 | MGnify/ENA primary metagenome ERZ504764 (study PRJEB26092, sample SAMD00036368) | human gut metagenome | host: Homo sapiens | study: EMG produced TPA metagenomics assembly of...
GTCATTTTAATTGAAAAAATGATATGTTTTGTTTGTTTTTTATTTATTCTTTATGAATGACCTTTTAACTACAAGTTTCTAATTATATAATTATTAAATGTTAAATCTATGAGAATTAGTAGGTTTTCACAAATGTTTTTATTGCTGATGGTTTCCGGCTGGGGAACTGTATGGGCTGCTCCAGAAAAATCATTGGATGCATCTATTTCACAGCAATCAGCTAAAATTACCACTCAAGGTACAATTGTCGATGCTCAAGGTGAGCCGTTGATTGGTGTAAGTATTCTTGAAGTTGGCACAACTAATGGTACGATAACCGATATAGATGGTAAATTTACTCTTCAGGTAGCTTCTGGCGCTACATTGGAGATTTCTTATATCGGTTATAAAACTCAACAGTTGACAGCTACTCCGGATTTCGGGACTATAAAAATGTCTGATGATACGGAAGTTCTTCAGGAAGTTGTAGTAACAGCTTTGGGTATCAAACGCGAAAAGAAAGCTTTGGGTTATGCAATACAAGAAGTGAAGGGTGAGTCTTTGGTTGAAGCTCGTGAAACAAATCTTGCTAATGCGTTGTCTGGTAAAATTTCAGGTGTACAGGTTATTCGTTCTAGTAATGGTCCTGGTGGATCTTCTAAGATCCAGTTGCGTGGAGCAAATTCAGTTACAGGTACAAACCAGCCGCTGATTGTTGTAGACGGTGTTCCGATGGATAATTTTACCGGTGCTGATAATGCTGATTTTTATAATCCTTCATTGGATATGGGTAATGGTCTTTCCGATATCAATCCGGAAGATATAGAATCTATGTCTGTATTGAAAGGTGCTTCAGCTGCTGCTCTCTATGGATCTCGCGCAGGTAATGGTGTTATCTTGATTACGACTAAAAAAGGAACAAAACGTGAAGGATTAGGTATTACTATTTCTGGTTCTGTTTCAGCGGAAACTATTTTTATGAATCCTAAGATGCAAAAGGCATTTGGACAAGGTGATAATGGTTCGTACAATGCTGAAACCTCTAATAGCTGGGGACCTGCTATGGGAACTGAGTATACTTTTAATGGACAAAAGCGCATTATGCAGTATTATGATAATGTGGATTCTTTCTTTAAAACAGGAACAAATCTGACTGAAAGTATTTCTTTCTCTCAACAGTATGATAAAACTTCAATTTATGCTTCTTTGAATCGTATGGATGATTCTAGTAAGATTCCAGGAGCAACTTTGGATCGTACTAACTTAACTTTACGTGCCTTTTATACTTTTGGTAAAGATGATCGTTGGAGTTTGGATGCTAAGGTTCAGTATATTAATACAAATGCAGATAATCGTCCGATGACAGGTTCGAATGATCAAAATATGTTCCGTACTATTTATCAATTACCTTCTTCTATGGATATTCGTGATTATAGTAATCCTTTAACAGATGAGGGTAAAATTAATTGGTACAATAATAGCGGTATGAACTTATTGGGCGGAATTATATAATACAAATCATGATACACGTAACCGTTTCTTGATGAATGCATCTTTAAAGTATAAGTTTACGGACTGGTTGAATGCTGAAATTAAGGCGGGTAGCGATATGTATAATACCGAAAGTAATAATAAACTATATGCTGGAAGTAACCGTAATAATGGAAATAGTCAATATAGTTTAGAAGAAAAGAAGTTTTACGAAAATAACTTTAGTTTTTTTGATCAGTGCTCAAAAAGATCATTTGATTAATAAGTTTGGTGGAACAATGACCTTTGGTGGTAATCTTATGGAGAGAAAGTCTACAGGTCTGAAAGGTGATGCGACAAAGCTTACTGTGCAATCTTAATTATTTAATTAATGTAAAGAAATGATCGTAATTTCAAGGAAACTTATAACCATAAGAAAATTAATTCATTATATGGTACTTTGGGTATAAATTATGATGGTTGGATATTTTTGGATGCAACATTCAGAAATGATTGGTCTTCAGCTTTAAGTAAAGAAAATCGTTCATTCTTTTATCCATCAATCTCTGCCTCTTGGATCATTAGTGATATGGTTGGTAAATAGGTAAGATGATGCTTCATGGTTTACATATGCTAAAGTTCGTGCTTCTTTTGCTCAGGTAGGTAATGATATGGATGCATATCAATTATATAATTATTATGAGATATCTTCAGATCCTAATGGTAATACTACCGGTAAGCCTCTTGAAACTTATTATGATTCAACAGTTCGTAGTGAGTTGATTTCTTCTTGGGAGGCTGGAGTTGAATTGAAGTTCTTTAATAACCGTTTAGGTTTTGATTTTGCTTGGTATAAATCAAATGCAAAACGCCAACTAATGGATATACCTATGGATTATATGTCTGGGTATAAGGCTCGTAAAATTAATGCAGGTAATATTCAAAATACAGGTGTTGAATTGATGATTAATGCTCGGCCAATTGAAACGAAAGATTTTAGTTGGGATACTCAGTTAAACTTTTCTAAGAATAATAATAAAGTACTTGAATTAGCTCCTGGAGTTAATAAATATGAATTAGGTGGTGCTGCTGAATTGAAAGTTTATGCGGTTCAAGGTGGTAACTATGGAGAAATTTGGGGTACTAAGTTCATGCGTGTGACAGATGAAAATAGTCCTTATTATGGAAAACTTTTATTGAATGAAGCGGGATTACCTCAATCAACAGGTGTTTCGGAAAAGATTGGTGATCAACAAGCAGACTGCATGTTAGGTTGGAATAATAGTTTTAGATATAAGAATTTTGCATTGAGCTTCCAAATTGATGGTAGATTAGGTGGTGATATTTATTCTTATACTAATTATGCATTACAAATTGCTGGTCGTGCAGAATGTACAGCCCCTGGTGGAATGCGTGAAGATTTTGTTGTAGATGGTGTTATTCGTCAACAAGATGGTAGCTATGCGCCTAGTACAATAAAAGTTTCTCAACAAGATTATTGGCAAGCTATAGGTACTGGTAATACTGGTATTGGAGAAGCGAATATTTATGATGCAACAAATATTCGTTTGCGTAATATTGCTTTGAATTATTCTTTCCCGTCGTCTATGTTGAAGAAAACTATTTTCCAACAGTTAAAATTGGGATTCTCCATTAATAATGTATGGATGATTTATAGTGATATGAATGGAATTGATCCAGAAGCTGTATTTATTACTAATACAAATGCAACTGGTTTTGAGAACTGCGCTTCTCCTACATCACGTTCTTATTTGTTTAACGTAACTCTAGGTTTCTAATCAAAAAAAGGATATTACATGAAAACGATTAATAATTTATTTTGGGGGTTAGGCCTGATTAGTTTGGGGTTAACTTCATGTTCTGACTTTGATGAGGTGAATACAGATCCCTCTAAGACAGAATTAGGATCTGTGAAATCGTATTATGCATTGAATCAATCGTTCAGCAAGATTCAAATGGATCCTAGTACAGGTGAACGTGTGTATGTCTATAATTGGGGTGAAGGAGCGCGTTTCATCACAGAAAAAAAACATTTGTCTATAGGTAACTATGATGATGATTATATTAGTTCCTTTTACTATCCTGCAATTGCTTATTCTATTAATAATGCAACATTAGCTGTTCAAATTGCAGAAAGTCCTACAATTGAGATAGCCGATCAAAAGTTTTATCCAAATATGAAGCAGTTTGCTCGTATTTGGCGTGCATATTTGTTAGGACAGTTTACAGATTGTTTTGGTCCTTGTGCTTTGCCTCAGGATTTAACAGGTGGACTTAACCCTGTATATAGTAGTGAGAAGGAAACATACAATTATATTTTAGATGAATTATCGGATGCGGTTAAAGCTATTGATATAACAGTTGAACCAACTGAAGATCAAGCTAAATGTGATCCTTATTTTGGTTATGATGCAAAAAAATGGGTTAAATATGCAAATTCATTGCGTATGCGTTTGGCTATGCGTTTAAGTAATCTGAAAGATAAAGATTCTGAAATGTACAATAAGGCTATAGCACAATTTAAGGATGCAGTTTCTGATTTGAGTAAGACTATCAGTGAAGATGTTGATATTATGGAAATTGTACAGAATAATGGATGGGATGATTACTCAGGACCATATACAAGATCTTATAATCAACATTGTTTGTCAGGAACTTTAGCTAACTTGATGACTAATTTGGGAGGTATTTCTATTCAAACTCAGCGTCCTGATATTGATTCTAAATATATTAAACCTGCGAATTATTTAGGAAAGCGTTTTGAAAAACATTTTGTGCAGAATACTGATAATCCAACTAAGGGATATTGGTTAGATGGTCTTCCTGAAAATTTGGATCCTCGTGCATTAAAGTTGTATTATCTGCCCTATGATTCAAAAGCTGATAATATGATTGATATCGATACAGAAGTAAAGAAACTGAAAGGGACTTTTGGATTAATATCTTTTGAAAATGATAAAGATACAATTAAGATAGATGGTACATATTGTTGGAATGGTATACCTGCAGGAACAACAACAAGTTTCTCTCCCTCTATGTCCAAAAATGAATTGGCTAATAGTAGTAGTGCACGTTTGAATAATTATCCAATTTTGGGTTCTCAGGCAAGAAATGCAGAGGAAAAAATGGTTTATTTTGGTCCATGGGAAACATATTTTCTTATTGCAGAAGCTTTGGAACGCCAATGGATTACTTCTGGAGATGTGAAAGGTATTACAGCTGAAGAAGCCTATAATAAAGCTATTGAGTTAAGCTTTATACATTTTGGCGTTTCTGAATATTACGAAGATTATATTAAATCTGAAACTTATAATCGTATTGGAACTTCTGTTGCATACACTCATACAACTCCAGCTTCTGCTGAAACTATGCAGTATATTGATGGCTATACGAATAAAAATGTGACTGTACAATATCAATATCCTGATGGTTCTCGTACATTATATGGCGGTCAATTAAATGATCATTTGTCTAAAATATTTACCCAAAAATATATAGCTCAATTGCCATATCTAGTACAAGAATGTTGGTCTGATTATCGACGTGTTGGTTTACCGTTCTTTGATATTCCGGCAAACGAAAAAATGATGACTGGTACAGATATGACTGAATGGAAGCCAGACTCATGGACTTCTGGACAAAAATGGCAGTATTATCCACAACGTATGAGATATCCTACGACACTTGATAATGCTAATCCAACAGAATATAATCACGCGTTGGAATTGCTAGGTGGTGCTAATACTACTATGGTTCCATTGTGGTGGTCGATGGGGGCTATTAAATAATTATATAAATTTATCAAGCTAAAAAATTAAGAAATCTCCTTGTTTTACCTCATTTTATATTAAAATAAGGTTAAAACAAGGAGATTTTCATTTATTATAAGGTCAGTGAGTACGAGATATCAAATTTTTGTTTAATTTTAAAGATAAGAGCTATGAAATTTTTTTACATATCCTTGTTGTTAGCAGCAATGCTGAGTATGATTGCTTGTAGTAATGAACTGGAAAAAGACAAAGCAGAGGTAGCAGGCTTACTTATTTCAAAAAATGATGCTTATACACTTGCAAAAGAGCATCTCAAAAATAAACCAATTGACCGAAATTGAATATTTACAGAACAGTAGAGATGCTTCCTGCACATACAAAAATAATATCAGTGGGAAACGAAGATATTATATCTCCAGACTGTGATTCGTGGTTATTCTTTGTGGATGAAATGCCTTTAATAGCAAACTGGAACATCCTTGTTAAATATATTTTTGTAAATGCTATTGGTAAAGTATATGTGTATGAAAGGACTATGTTTCCAACAAAGCCTTCCATGGAACAAATGGAGTTACTGAATAAAGCAGATGTTTGGAATGAATATGAAGGGAAGCCAATCGTTCATGATATACCGAAAAACTATTCTAGGTCTACTTCTTCTGAGCATTTGTATGCCGTAATAATTAGTGGAGGAGGAGATAAGTTTAACAATCACATCAGGTATTGGAATGACTGCTCCTTTATTTATAAAACTTTGGTGAACCAGTATGGATACAATCCTGCAAATATATATGTGCTGATGTCTGATGGTACAAATCCAGGTATAGATACCAGCTCTGGTACTTCTTCTAATGTTGACTTAGATGATGATGGTATTGCTGATATTGACTATGCTGCTACAAATCGAATGTTATTAATGATATTCAATCAATTGGCAGATAAATTAACGGAAGAAGATTATCTATTTGTTTATACTATTGACCACGGTGGACTGGATTCTTCCCGTAATGAATCTTATCTTGTTTTATGGAACGGTATGTATATATACGCTAATGAATTTTCTGAGTTAGTGAAATCAGTGAATACTCAAGCTACAAATATAGTAATGGGACAATGCAATAGTGGAGGATTTATAGATTATTTTAAGAATAGTCCTAACATTTGCATATCTACAGCCTGTGCTAAAAATGAATATTCTTTTGCCATGACTGGTGGATTGTATGATGAATATGTATATTACTGGACGAATAGCCATGTAAACTTAGTTGGTGATAATGATAGGAATACGTTTGTGAGTGCATCGGAATCTCATGTATATTCTGTTAGTAGAGATAGCAGAAATGAAACTCCTCAGCATTATGCTGGTACGGATTGTTTGGCGGAAAAACTTGCATTGTCTGGCAAGATAAAGTATTCTTATGGAAACCTTATTGATGGATATTGTGTTATAAATTCTGTGCAAAAAGAATTTTATCTTGTGGATAGTAAACCTCATGAACCTGAATTTGGAGTGCATCCTGGTGATAAAATAAATATTTATTTGACTAGTCCAGATATTGGTGTGTATAGTTTTAGTTGGTCTGTTGTGGAAGGAGGAAATTTATGTTTTTTTAATAAGAGTAGTAAAATGGCACATTTGGAGGTCTATTCATCAGCATCGTTAGGTACTCGTATAAGAATCAAGGTAGAAGCTGATATACCTGCTAGTGATTATTATATTTGTCAGTATTTGAATTTTTATGTATACTAAATAGACTTTTGTTGGTCATTTTATATAATTTATAGTAAAATGCTTGATAATTTTTCTGTGTTAACAATTTATTAAAACTCATTAGAATGACGAAAAAACTTATTACAATTTTGTTCGCTGCTCTTTATAGTACAATGGCTCCTGTAGTGGCGCAGCAAGCATCTACTAATTCTTTGGATGCACAGAAGGAAAAAAGAATGGAGTGGTTTGCAAATGCAAGTTAGGTATTTTCATCCATTGGGGTATTTATTCTGTAAAAGGAGTTTCTGAAAGTTGGTCTTTCTTCAATAAGTATCTGCCTTATGAGGAGTACATGAGTCAGAAAGATGGATTTACTGCTTCTAAATATGATCCTAAAGCATGGGTTGACTTAATAAAAGAGAGTGGTGCACGCTATACAGTTATTACAACCAAGCATCATGATGGGATGGCTTTGTGGGATACAAAGGCGGGAGAACTCAGTACTGTAAAGTGTACACCAGCTAAACGTGATTTAATAAGTCCTTTTGTGAAGGAAGTTCGTAAGCAGGGATTGAAGCTGGGATTTTACTATTCATTGCTGGACTGGTCGCATCCTGATTATCCAAATATGACACGTACGGAGGTTCGTTATAAAGATGATTCTGTAAGGTGGCAGCGTTTTGTAGATTTCAATATGGCACAGCTGAGTGAATTGAATAAAACCTGGAAGCCTGATTTGTATTGGTTTGATGGAGACTGGGAACAAACAGCAGAAGCTTGGAACTCTAAAGGTATCGTTGATTTGTTGAGATCTGATAATAAGAATGTAATTATAAATTCACGTATTCAGGGATATGGTGATTATGCTACACCCGAGCAGGGAGTTCCTATTGTTCGTCCTGAAGATAAGTATTGGGAGCTCTGTATGACTATGAATGATTCTTGGGGATATCAGCATACAGATACAAACTATAAGTCACCTTTTATCCTATTGCGTACATTTGTCGATTGTCTGAGTATGGGTGGAAATCTGCTGCTTGATATTGGGCCGAAGGAAGATGGTACAATTCCTGAAGAGCAGGTCGCTATTTTAAAAGAATTTGGTCGTTGGACTAAAAAACATAAAGAAGCTATCTACGATACTCGTGCTGGTATTCCGACAGAGCACTTCCAAGGATATACAACTTTAAATAAAGGTGGAGATATCTTGTATCTTTATTTACCATATAAGCCTAATGGACCTATCGAAGTAAAGGGATTGATGAATAAAGTTAATAGAGTGTGGGTTGTCGGTAATGGCTCCATGTTGTCTTATAAAGTGTATAACAAAAATTACTGGAGCGAGGTTCCTGGCAATTTATATATTGATGTACCAGAACACGTACTGGATCCACAGATAACGGTAATTGCTGTATTGTTGGATGGTCCGGTTAAGTTATATCGAGGAGCAGGTCAAGTAATTGAAAGTAATTAATAAAAATAACCATGAGAAAACAACTAGTATGTAGTGTGCTTGCGTTGGCTATGGGAGGACAACTTCTGGCGCAAAATTTGTATTCGAAGTATAAGCGTATGCTAACTTTGCCCGCATATGTATGTTATCGCGTAGATGGAAAAATTAAGGTAGATGGAAAACTGAATGAAGCTGACTGGCAGAAGGCACAGCCCACTTCTTCTTTTGTAGATATAAGTGGAGAAGGACTTGCTAAGCCGTGTTATGATACTTCTGCTAAAATGCTGTGGGATGATAAGTATCTTTATGTTGCTGCTACGTTGCAGGAAGATGATATTAAGGCGAAGCTGAATCAGCGAGATACAATTATTTACCATGACAATGATTTTGAAGTTTTTCTCGATCCGGATTGTGACGGGCAGAATTACTTTGAAATAGAAACTAATGCAAAAGCTTGTTATATTTGATTTGATGTTGGATAAGCCTTATCGTTCTGGAGGAAATTTCATGATTCAGTGGGATTGTCCGGGACTTCAACTGGCTGTACATCGTGACGGGACATTGAATAACTCGAAAGATAAAGACAAACAATGGACTGTAGAGATGGCTATTCCTCATAAAGCATTGACTGTAAATTTCTCTAATCCTGGAGAAGCTGGAAAATATTGGCGTATTAATTTTTCACGTGTGCAGTGGCTGAAACCGGGACAGCGTGAAGAAAACTGGGTATGGATGCCAACTGGTAAAATTGATATGCATATGCCTGACAGATGGGGATTCTTGTATCTTTCAGATAAAGTTATAGGACAGGGTACTGATACGTTTAAATATCCTTATAATATGGCCGCATACAAATTATTGTGGGCAATGTTTTATGCACAGCAAGATTTTTATTCAAAAGAAAAAAGATACTTGCGCGAAAAAGAAAGCTTCTGCCTGACAGCTGCTGAACTGAATACTCTACCGGCAGGTACAGATATTTCAGTAGAGGCTACTACTCATAGTTTTCGTATCGCTATCAGTGTACCGGAAGAAAATGTACGCTATGTAGTAGACAATCTTAGCAAATTTACTTGCGAACCAATTACCGTACAAGAATAAATAAAAAATTCGAGTTCTTTGATTTATAAGAACTCGAATTTTATTAATCTGAAAGCATTAGAATTTAACATAGACATGAGAACAATCTTTATTTCTTTTTTCTCTGCTGTTTACATTAACAGTAAATGCAGCCAGTCATAAGGAGCTGCCAGCTAAAGGTAACTTAAGCCTACAGGTATTTGATAATGCGAATGTGCGTTTTTTGCCTAATACATATCCAAGCTTTTCGGAAGCAGATAGTGATGGCATTATTCATTTAGTGAATGGGCGTATTATTTTGAAGAAAATCCAGATACCTGATTATCAAAGAGACGTGACAGTTAGTTTGAAGGTTACGGTAGCATCGAATGGGGACAGATGGGATAAATCTGGATCTTGTTTTGTTTTACCTAAGAATTCGGCTGTCAATTTGTTGAGTATAGCACAAGGGAAAAATAAATTTCCTGAGGTTGATAGTCTGAAATTAGAAAATATGGTTGGTATAATACCTGGAAAAAACTATTTGCCTACCATCGAATTGATGCGCTTTATGACACCGTTTGGAGTAGGACATTATAGTGAAAATGATGATTCTTTATCTAGCAAACGTCGTCCTGTATATATCCTAAATGGGAGAAGTGCGTACAGTGGGAACAGGATATTACCGACTTGTATGCTGCGCTTAAAGGTGAAGTGTATGTTGGTATTTTTATTGATACTTGGACAGCAGAAGGATATATTGCCAGTATGGAACTGAATATTAAGGAAACTCCGATTGCATGTGAAAAACTAATACGTCGTCATGTAGAACCGTTGATGAATACGGTATATTATATTGGACAGTCGTATCCGGATATTTTTGCACGTAAATCTGTTTCTGCTGATTTTGTTCTTCCTAAAAATGCGAAGAATGTACGTCTGAAATATATTGTAACTGGTCATGGCGGTCATAGCGGGGGTGATGAGTTTGTCCAAAAGAAGAATATTCTTTCGGTAGATGGAAAAGAAGTATATAGTTTTATCCCATGGAGAGATGATTGTGCTTCATTCCGTCGTTTTAACCCAGCTACGGGAGTATGGCTTATAGAACGTCTTGCTGCTTATATTAGTGAAGATGGATATAAGACAAAAATGGTAGAGGAACCTTTAGCATCTTCTGATTTATCTCGTTCGAACTGGTGTCCTGGGTCGGACGTTGTTCCAGAGGAAATTCCTTTGAAAGAACTACAGGCTGGTAAACATACTTTTACTGTAAGTATACCCGATGCACAACCAGGAAATGGAGAAGAACTGAATCATTGGTTGGTTTCTGCTTATTTGGTATGGGATGAATAAATGAAAGAATCTGTATAATAAATCTCGGTTCAAAGAGCCGAGGATTTTTTATTATAGACTGGTAAGTGCATCAATTGTTCGTTTTACTCGTTGGGCTGTTGTGATTTCGCGTGTGTATTCATTAATAGAATCACTTCCCATCTTTACTTCCGGATTCGAAAAGCGCATGGCACTTTTTATCTTTTCCCGTGCAGAAAAGTGGAATTCACTGGCACCGCTTTCTGCTGCTAATTGGCGGATATTGTTTTCATTTACTCCACATCCTGCCATCAGGCTGATTCTACCGTTTGAATAGTCTACAAGTTTTCTTATTAAACCACTTCCTTCAGGGGCGGTAGGTTGCTGTCCTGAAGTCAAAATACGATGGATGTCCAATTCAGCTATTTCATCAAGTGCTTTAAAAGGATCTTTGCATCTGTCGAAAGCTCGATGAAATGTTACGGAACAATCACCTGCTGCTGTTCTGAGGCGTTTCATGGCTGGTAAATCAATCTCACCTTCAGGGGTAAGACATCCTATTACTATGCCATCCACGCCCGCTTTTCTGGCTAATTTTATATCTTCTTCCATAATTTCCAGTTCGAGGGGAGAATATAAAAAAATCTCCTCCGCGTGGACGTATAATGACATGTAGTTTGATTTGAAGCATACGACGGGCAGTTAGGATTTCACCTAATGAAGGAGTAGTACCTCCTTCGGGGATGCCAGCACATAATTCTACTCGATGTGCTCCTCCTGCTTGGGCAGCAAGACAACTTTCTACAGAGTTGGCACAGATTTCAAATTGATAGTTCATGGATAAGAATTCTAGTTAATGGAGATTATTGATTAAAATTTTTTCTTTTGAGCTTTTATTCATGTTTTATGGGTATGATGCGGTATAATGTTTTTCTTGTCATGACTTTATAATTCAGAAAGTTAACAATATATCCGGTGATACAAGCTGCTATGACTGAGCCTTCTCGAACTCCTTCTATACGCATGGTGAAAGCCAGTGATATAAGAATGGCCAGACTAACCAGTGTAATATCTACATAAACTTTTACATTACCGAATTTTTTATTACAGCGTCGGGCTATATATTTCACAAGTCCTTCAGCGCTCATCATTGCTGCTTTAGGTTTGATTTCTAACACTACGCCTATGGATTGAATGATGCATCCTGCCAGTAGAATTCCTACAGCCATACCATAGTTACTTGGAACAAGATTGCGGATGAGTATCATGTTTAAATCGATAAAAGCAGAAAATATAAAAGAAAAAGGTATCTGCAATAAAATTTCTATGGTATCCTTACGTGTCCCATATTTGCCGCTTGCCAGCCATAGTTGGATGATAATCATGAGCAGATTTACAATAAATGTCCATGTACCGAGGGATAATGATGTGTTGATGCTTAATACATAGTTCATACTTGAAATGGGTGTAGTTCCTAAGCTGGAATGAACAATTAATGATATATGCATATTCCGGCGGATACCCGTTCAGCATTTCCGGTGATATCCGTTCAGTCCCCAGTTAGTATTCAGTGTTGTTGGCAAAGTTAATACTTCTTTCTTTAGGCTCTCTCCTTTAAGGTTCAAATTTTATTGTCCTTATGCACGATTCTGCCAGACAGGCTCCGA
>ENA-OQJS01000161-OQJS01000161.1-human-gut-metagenome-genome-assembly--contig:-NODE-161-length-12428-cov-1.542070_pt1 | contig 12428 bp, 18 predicted proteins | sample MGYA00242598_ERZ504764 | MGnify/ENA primary metagenome ERZ504764 (study PRJEB26092, sample SAMD00036368) | human gut metagenome | host: Homo sapiens | study: EMG produced TPA metagenomics assembly of...
GTCTTTTCTAAAGGCTAACCACGTAGGTTGTCAAAGTCGAGCCAAAAGGCTAACCAGTGGTTAGCCGATTATCCGAAGGCAGAGGAACATCTTTCTGAAACGACATTCGCTCTCTCATGGTCTCATTATCTTATACTGATGAGGGTGGAAAATCCGGATGCCCGCAGCTTCTATGAAATAGAATGTACCCAACAACAATGGTCTAAAAGGCAACTCAGCCGTCAAGTAGGAAGCTGTCTTTATGAGAGATTGGCTTTGAGTCGTAACAAAGATGAAGTAATGCGGTTGGCGAAAGAAGGACAAACTATTGGGAAACCATCGGACATCATCAAGAATCCCATCACATTAGAGTTTCTTGGTCTAAAACCCGATGCAGTTTACTCAGAGTCTAAATTGGAGAATGCCATTATCAACAAGATGCAGCAATTCCTATTAGAACTTGGCAAAGGGTTCCTCTTTGAAGCAAGGCAGAAAAGGTTCACATTTGATGAGCAACATTTCTTTGTTGACTTGGTGTTTTACAATCGTTTGTTACAATGCTATGTGCTTATAGATTTGAAAATAGACAAACTTACTCACCAAGACCTTGGACAGATGCAGATGTATGTCAACTATTACGACCGCTATGTCAAACAAGACTTTGAAAAGCCGACAATTGGCATTCTGTTGTGCCGGGAGAAGAACGATGCACTTGTGGAACTCACCTTGCCTAAAGATACTAACATCTATGCTTCTGCTTATCAACTCTATCTCCCCAACAAGGCTTTATTGCAAGCAAGGTGAAGGAATGGATTGAAGAGTTTGAAGAAAATGAGGAATTAAAGAAACTGGAAGAAAATGAATAGTAATTGTGCAGTTTTTGGCTGCACAATTACAAACAGATATACAACAATGGATACAAAAGCGTTACGTCAAAAGATACTCGACCTTGCGATACATGGAAAACTTGTACCGCAAGACCCTAACGATGAACCTGCATCAGTTCTGCTCGAACGAATCAAGGCTGAAAAAGAACGACTGATAAAAGAAGGAAAAATCAAGCGGAGCAAGAAGTCTGCAAAGACTTCTGATACGCCCCATTATGAGAACGTGCCGTTTGAAGTGCCGGAGGATGGATGTGGACAACTTTGGGAGTTATCGGTACTTGGCAATCAGGCGGAACACCTAGCCGTTCAAATAAATCATATTATGGTGGGAATATACCTTGGCTTAAAACTGGAGATCATTAAACGATGGATATATTACTCATATTCCTGAATTTATTACAGAAGAAGCAGTCGTGAATTCTTCTGCAAAATTAAATCCTGTAGGAAGTGTTTTAATTGCAATGTATGGAGCGACGATTGGCAAACTGGGTATTCTTACATTCCCGGCAACAACAAACCAAGCATGTTGTGCTTGTATTGAATACGATGCTATCGACCCAATGTTTTTGTTTTATTTCCTTTTGTCTCAAAGAACAGCATTCATCGCAAAAGGTGGTGGCGGAGCCCAACCGAACATTTCAAAAGAAATAATAGTAAAGACCTATATCCCTTTACCTCCATTTCTAGAGCAACAGCGTATTGTAGCTGAAATAGAAAGATGGTTCTCGTTAATTGATATTATCGAGAATGGGAAAAATGATTTGCAAAACATTATCAAGCAAACCAAAAACAAAATTCTTGACCTTGCCATTCATGGAAAACTCGTATCGCAAGATCCGAATGATGAACCAGCCATTGAACTCTTGAAACGTATAAATCCCGGCTTTACACCTTGTGATAACGGGCATTATCCCGCAGGATGGCAACAAACAATTTTAGGGGAACTTTTTAATCATAATACAGGTAAAGCCTTAATTCAGTCAACAGGGACGGTGTAATGAAAGATTATTTGACTACTTCAAATGTGTATTGGAATAAGTTTGATTTTACAGTGATAAAGCAAATGTCTTTCAAAGAGAGTGAATTAGATAAATGCACTGTAACAAAGGGGGATTTACTTGTGTGTGAAGGCGGCGATATTGGACGCTCTGCAATTTGGAACTATGATTACGATATTTGCATTCAAAATCACATTCATAGACTTCGTCCAAAGATTGATTTATGTGTACCATTTTACTACTATACATTGGCGTATTTAAAAGAGAACAATTTGATAGGAGGGAAAGGTATAGGATTACTTGGACTATCTTCTAATGCTTTGCATAAAATTGAAATACCACTACCTCCTCTTGCCGAGCAACAACGCATTGTTCAAAAGATAAAAAAACTATTCTCTGTTCTTGATAATATTCAAAAAGCCTTAGAAGTGTAAATCAATACACTTCTAAGGGCTAATGTGGCTTTACCAGTTTACGACCTTATCCACAATCTTCTGCTGTTCGCTAGCAGTTCTACGAAGATAGATTCGAGTGGTTTCTATACTCTCATGCCCCATAAGGTCGGCTAGTAGAGCAAGGTCATTAAAGCGGTCGAGGAAGTTTTTAGCAAAACGATGACGGAATGAATGAGGATAAACTACTTCCTTGTTCATTCCGTATTTTTCGGCAAAATGCTTGAGTTGGGAAGCAATTCCACGAGTAGTAATGCGCTGCCCGAAACGGTTCAGGAAGATATAGCCAGATGTCAGGCCTTGATTCTTCAACCATTTATCGGCTTCTGTTCGTAGGTTCTTTGGGATGTATAGCCGTCGAATCTTTCCACCTTTACTATACAGGTCGAGATAACCCACCTTGATATGTTCCGCTTTAATGTGGAGCAATTCACTAACACGTGCGCCTGTAGCAGCCATAAACCACACGATAAAATACCATTCATCGTAACCATCGGCTTTAAGTTGGGCTTTGAGAAATTTGTAATCGGCATCGCTGATTACATTTTCCAAAAAGTTCTTTTGCTGTACTTTTACGAACTTCACTTTTAGTTTCTCCTGTTTTATAAACTCTAGGAACTTGTTGATTCCTTGTAAGCGCAGGTTCACTGTCTGCGGTTTGAAGTTCTCCACCAAATACCCCTTGTATGCCAAAAGATTTTTCTTGTTCACTTCTCCATAATGATTGAGGAAATACTGCACCGTCCACACATAAGAGGAGACTGTGTTTTTGGCCAAATTACTCTTTGCCAATTGATTTTTGAATTTTGTTACCATACTACATTGAATTAGAATGAATATGGTAATAATATAAAGGTACGTATCGGGCATTATACGCAGTTGCCCGAAGGATGGACTGTTGCACCGATGCAAGTACTATGCTCTTTGGTTGATGGTGATAAGCAAAATGGCATAGAACGAACAAATCTTGATGTCAAATATTTGCGAGGTGAGCGTGATGCCAAGACTTTGACTTCTGGAAAGTATGTTACTGCAAATTCACTTTTGATTTTAGTAGATGGCGAGAACTCTGGTGAGGTATTTAGGACTCCGATTGACGGTTATCAAGGTAGTACTTTCAAACAGTTACTTATCAACGAAAATATGAACGAAGAATATGTACTACAAATTATCAACTTGCATAGGAAAGTCTTGCGAGAAAGCAAGGTTGGTTCTGCCATTCCCCACTTGAATAAGAAATTATTCAAAGCAATAGAAGTTCCTATTCCATCTTACAAGGAACAACAAAGGATTGTAATGGCAATAAATATTGCGTTTAAACAACTGGATTTGATCACGGAGAGTTTATAGGCTCTCCGTGATAGTATCTAATTGGTCAAAAATTCTTTGAACAGTCTCTACAATTCGTATCTGTTCTTTATATGGTGGTAAGGGAAAATCAAAATTACCAATAACAGAAGCACTGATATTAGGCTGTGCTCCTCCATATGCAATTTTTAGTATTTCATCAACTTTCGATTGCATATAAATATTTCGATAATCGGGAAACAATGAGGACTTGTTTAAGATTTTGATATTTCCTACACGTTGATTTAGGTATGCTATTTCATCAAACAAATATACTCCCATTTTTCCTGTTGTTGCTCCAGACATGGCAATCAGCAAATCTCCTTTCGAAATCTTAAATTTATTGTCCGTAATGCCCTCAACATAAACACAGTCAGTTATATCTATAGTATTATGAGTGATATTCGATATACGAACTAATGGTATTCCTTGTGACTTATAATCATTGCTGCTGAAAGCAAAGCCATTCTCAATTCTACACAAATCAGATAACTTGCATATAGCCCATCCTTTCGGTAAGTTCGTATAATGCCCGTTATCACAAGGTGTAAAATTGGGATTTATACGCTTCAAAAGTTCGCTTGCCGGTTCATCATTCGGATCTTGCGGTACGAGTTTGCCGTGAATGGCAAGGTCAAGAATTTTGCTTTTTGTTTGCTTGATAGTGCTTTGCAAATCTGATTTACCTTGTTATATTTGGTCAATTAAAGCAAACCATTTCTCTATTTCTACTACAATACGATGTTGTTCTGTAAGGGGAGGTATGGCAATATTCAAATTCAAGGTACTTTCTGAACCAATGTTACCTTGACTAACATTTCCTGTTTCTGTGGAAAATATCGCATCTAACACATATTCTCCTTTCAATACAAGACATAAGAAATCTATATTGATTTCTGAAGAAAAACATCTAAGACAACCAACACGTTGATTCAGAAGTAAATTCTTTTTAATTGATGGGACTTTTGCCGTGTAGAAGTAATCTCGTTTCCCTTTTGTCCCTGTCATCGTGAATAGAATATCGTCCTTTTTCAACAAGTATTTTTCTGTTGTCTTACCGATTACATCTTCAACAAACACGGGCTGTATATCAAGTATCAGATTGTCATTCTTGACATTCCCAATTCTTATAACTTGCCAATCAGATTGATTAACATATGTATTACTTTTATAGGCATAACCACCTTGAAAACTAACAATATCATCTAACCTGCACCACACCCATGAACTCGGCACTTCAAACGGCACGTTCTCATAATGGGGCGTATCGGAAAGAGAAAAGGAGAGGAAAAATCCCCTCCTTAACTTAAAGACCATGTATCAGATATTTAAATCTTTCAGTGCTAGTGCATAATTGGGACAAAAACCGTCCATTATACACTTTAAACCAAGTGTCTGATAGTACTTGTGGTCATCATCTTCGGTACATAGGTATTTGTAACCATAGCGTGGCATGTACTCCTTGAAGAACCGAGCCAAGTCTTTCAGGCTTTCTTCTTGGTTCTTTTTGAAATTACTGCGCACAATGATGATAGACCAGTCGGGAAAGTTGCCTCTTCCACAGCTATACTCCCAGAAGCGGATATAGCAGTCTAAATCACGTTCACGAATGTCCACACAAAAGCCGTTGGCATGGGACATCACGCTACAGCTTTCTCTGTAGCCAAATTTCTCACACAAGTAGAGATTGAAATCAAGAATTAAATCTTTTTGTACCATAAATAATTGGGTTTTAAAAATTAATAAATAGAGAATTATAAATGAAAGCCTCGCTTACGCTTAGCCTTTTTCTTTTTCATTAGGCGATTGAACTCTGCTTCTTCTGCGGCAGTGGCATCGTAGGATGAGCTACCGTTTAGCAAACCGAGACTGATGCCAAAGCTATCATCGGAATGGGAAACGCTTTGCTGTACCTCTTCTTTTTGTTGTTTGGATTCCTGTTTGGCAGACTCCAACAAAGATGCACAAGCATTCTCTTCCAGTCGGTTGTCGATATTCAAGTAGCTGAACTCTCGACCTACTTTTGAGCCGGAGAAAGAAAAGCCGTTATGTTCAAACTTGACACCTTGTATTTCCCGTGTAGTCCGGCTGACTTTGAATTTCATATCAATCTCCCGGTCGGCAAGCGCATCTTTCAAATTATCCAACTATGAGCTGTGGGCAGTTCTTCTTTCAATGCCTTGTATATCTCGTGCTTTGCCTTATCGTATGGGCGCAAGCGTTCCTCTTTGATATGGTCTTTACCATTGGCAAAGTGCAAGCGATATTTGGCGGTCAACATTTTGCAAACTTTCTCATTCCTGCGAAAATCATTCTTGTCGCTAATCGTCTTGCCATCATTGTCCACTCGGTTGAAAACGATATGGCAATGCGGATGCTCACGGTCGATATGCCGGGCAATGATGTATTGCGTATTTTCGATGCCCATCAGTTTCATATAGTCGTGGGCGATTTGCAACATCAACGCATCATCAGACTTCAAGCATTCGCCATCTTCAGGAGAGAAGTTGAGCGAGGTGTGTCCGACAATATTCTTTACCTTGTCGTTGAGCAACGCCTGTAATTCAAATTGCTCCGCCATCTGTTCGGGTGAGCCATTCACTCCGACAGCTTCCAGCAATTTGGATTTCTCCTCTTTGAGGACATAGCGGACACAGCCACTGAACGATGTCCCTTTGGTCTGCTTACCTATCATCTTTCAGTTGCTTTATGAGTTGGTTAATACGCTGCGCCATCTCCTCGCATCTTTCGGCAACAGCAAAGAATCCGTAGGTGTTTGCCTGCTTCGCCAATTGGTTAAGATTGGTGCTTTCACCTATCAACTGACGGATGATGTGGATATGCTCTTTCGTGATTCGTTCACGTACTGTTCCGCTCTCAATGAGCGAACGGATGACTGCGCTTTGGGTCTGCTTGCTCCGTCTGCAAAGCGCACCGAGCCATGCGAATTGGTCGTATGACAGACGGAGAGTTATCGTATATTTCTTTTCCATTTGGAATTGCTTTTAGTGAATAATTTGTGACCATCGGGAGCTGCCTCCTCAGACTTTTTGAGGAGCAAGTGTCGGGAAATGTAATACACCGACATTAACTTGCTACAGTAAAAAAGTCTCGATTCCTCTTCCGGTATTCAAAGTCTGAATCCTCGTTTCTTAGGCTGTGAAACTTTCGGCAGCGGAGTGTCTTTTTTGTATGCTGATGAGCTTCAGATCGAATATATCTATCAGTGTTTTCAAGACTGGATTTCTCTTTATCATCTGTTGCAGGATAGCTTCGTCGGGCTTCACTTTGAGCAGATAATCGGCTATGTCGTACCCCTCTTTTCGCTCGTTTTCGGTGGCATTGGTTTCCATATAATCGAACATTCGTACCTCAATCCCGTAGCTTTTCATCAGACCGATTTTGCTCTGCCAATAGTCGGTCGCCCCCAAATCGGGGAATAACACAACGCTTCTTCCTACCAGAACGGATAGGCTGTTGGCATTGAAGCAACCGTTCTTTCCACCTGATGCTATCCATAGAAACTGCGGCAGATAGTAGGAAGCAATGAGTGCCGTTTTCTCGCTTTCGACCAGTGCGACAGGACGGCTTTTGTCTTCAGGAAGCAGATGCTCACCGAAGAAGCATTGCTTCAAATTGTAATCACCTTTGTGTAATACGGAGTGCACCCACGTAACATGATTGTATGGTTCTTTTATCCGCTTACCTGTTTCGGAATTGTAAAGCATTATCTTACCTGTACGGATTTTATTCTGATTGTCCGTTTGCCAGAATACGGTTGCACCGTCCCAATACTTGGAAGTACCAACCTTGTATCTTTTCATGAGTTCCAATGTCTCCGTCTCTCCGAACTGAGCCGATAGAAATTGAAACAACTTGTTTGCAGAATAGCCACGCAATGATTGGTTGACTATATCCAAATCAATGTAGGAAGTAGCTATTGGTTGTGCTTCCTTAATAGGGGCATAGTTCCTGAAACTATTCTCCTTCTCCGCAAACTTTTCTTTCTCAGACGGGTTCTGCTCAAAGTAATCACGAGGCGTGAAGTGATAACCGCATTTCTGCTCATGGTCACAACGCCCCACGTACTCAGGGAACTGGATTTGCTTCTCCGTATCAATGTACTTGGAAAAACATCTTTGGTGGTGGCAGTTCGGGCAAGTGTGTCGAGTGCTGACACCTTTGTAGGGTTCTAATATGAATCTATGTGTACTCATTGTATGTTTCTTTTTGGGTGTGTCACTTTTGTCGTTATTGTCGTTTTCGCTGGAAAAGTGTCAAAACCGACAAAAATGTCACGGGTTAATCTTTGAATATTCTCCATGCTTCTCTTTGCGGAACAATGTCCCGATGTTGTCATTGAGAAAGCGTTGAAATGTGCGCTCCTTCATTCCATTTTGCTCGGCTATCTGTATAGCTTGGGCAGTTGTAAAGGATGGAGGAAGTAGATTGACTATCGCCTGTTGTTGGCTGTTGAGCATGTTCTCATTGAGTATATTTTGAACGCTCAATGCGGATTCCTTGAAATACTCCGTCAGTTTAATGGCTCGTTCTACCGTCAACAGGTCGATATATGTTTTACCACACTCTCCGCAGGTCCATCGCGCTAATTGGATAATCAGGCAGAAACGGATGATGTATATCTCCAGCTTGCAATAGATACTCACAATGGTGTCATTTGTCTCTTGGTCGCACAATTCTGAGAAGTGGTGCTGCCATTCGTAAAGCCGTCTCTTGGCATCCTCCGTGAAAAGAAGAATCTGCGGTTCTATCTCTCCAAACTCATTGAGGGCATACTCTTGTTGTATCAGTTTGTCAATAATGGCATTCCATTCTTGTTCGATGTTCTCCGGTAGTTCCTTGTCATTCCAACGAGCCTTCTGTTGCAGATTGGGCATCACAAACAGAATGCGGTCGATGAATCCGTTACTGGAACGTTCACCTTTAGCCAACTCACTGAGAATCTTCTTTTGAATAGTACCAATAACTGAGATATACGGTCGCTTGATGAAGATGGAACTCTTGGCATTTTTGCGGTCGGATATAGTGGTCTTGGCACTGAACACCGACAGCCAGAACTGTTCTTCCGAACCGTTGTTATAACGGTTGAAGTTCTTGAACCAAGCGGATAACTCGTCAGCCCACAAGCATAAACCACGTTTGTTTTGCGCATGGATAAGGCTCAAACCTTCAGGCGTTACATCCGAAATTAAGAAGCGTTTACGAACTGGCTCCTGAGGAAATTGTTCTTCACCGCTTTCCGCTCGTTCTTTGCGGCTCATACTCATCAGTTCATCATACTTGGCAAGAGCCTTTTCAAAGACTTGATTCTGCTGATAGTCGTAATCAAGAAACGGTTTCATCGCAAAGCTGAGCGGATGACTTTTGTTTGCTCCCGGTCTTCCTATCAATGCCATATACAGGATAGGGCTTTCTATCCAGCCTTGCTTGATTTGGGCAAGATGCGTGTTACCGATGCCAACTGCAATCGCTGCAAAAATTGCAGAGGCAATGTAGTCAGTCGGGTAGTTATGGCATTCGTGAACCTCACTGATGATGCGTTGGATTTTTGTCGGGAATATGCTGACAGGAAAATCAGTGCCAGCCAATCGCATACTTAAATCAACCGCTTCGTCAATGATGGATGCCGGATTAATAGAGGATGTATCCATAGTTCTACTCATTAAAACTTCATGGATGATTTGGACTTATGACGGACACCGCCTTGCATATTTGCCAGCATCTCCTCGTAAGTCTGTTCTGCACTCTTTCTACGCCCGTTCTCAATCCAAGAAAGAAGTTCGTCTTCATAGAAATAGAGTTTCTTACCTTTCTTATAGGCAGGAAGCAGTCCTTTGCGTACCAATGTATAAATGGTAGGCTTGGCTTTTCGGATGATACGGCAAGCATCCTCTATTTCTACCAACACATGTTTGTCAGATGGCTGTGGCTGGAGTTCCGCTACCATCTTTTTCAACTCGATGACCTGTTCGGTCAGATAACCTACCGCTTCGGGCAGCTTATCAAATGTTACTGTTTCTTTTTGCATACGCCAATCGTTTTTAATTGTTCGACGGCAAAGGAAACAGGTGTTTCAATGGTGGAATCATTCACCAAAATATAACTGATGAATAACTTTTTGATGGTAATAAGTGATGATTACGAGTAATTTAAGTACCTTTGTGTCATGAAATACCAGTGGTTATTGAAGCTATAAAACAAATTTGTCGTTTATGATACCGCAATTTGAAGAAATACGGATACAGGCATTGAAAGAATTAAGTGCCGGGATAGTTATGAGAGCTAAAGATTTACGCATTCCTTTGGCTAAGCATTTTGGATTGACCGATGAGGAAATGAATGCTTGGTATCCTTCTGGTAATGGCGAAATATTCTTAGACCGTATTTCGTGGGCTTTATCGTATCTTTTTATTGCAGGTCTTGTAGAAAAGCCCCAAAGAGGTGATTATAAAATCAGCGAAAAGGGACTGTCTATGCTTTCTTCATGCACGGAGAAACAAATAAATGAGTTCATCAAAGTAACAGTGAATGCGAAAACTCCGAAGAAAAGTTCTAAAAATAAGGATGCTAACAACACTTCTTCCCATTTGGGAAATGATGATGAACGTACACCGGAAGAAGAATTAGCTGATTCTTATGATAGGATAAAGCAGAATGTGCAATCTCAAATTCTGACAACTATATTAAGTAAAAAGCCACAAGAATTTGAACGGTTAGTTGTGAAATTACTTCAAGCAATGGGGTATGGTGGCGAGGTCAAAAACTCAGGTGTTGTAACGAAACTATCTAATGATGGTGGTATAGATGGTATCATTAAAGAAGATATTTTAGGATTTAATCATATATCCATACAGGCAAAGCGATATGCTTTAGATAATAATGTTCAGCGTCATGAGGTTCAGAGCTTTGTAGGAGCTGTTGCAGGAACACCATCCAAGAAAGGTGTATTCATCACCACCTCTGATTATTCTAAAGGTGCGATGGAATATGTGGAAAGCCTTAACGGTTCACCAACTATTATCCTGATAAATGGTCAGCAATTAACAGAATATATTTATGACTATGGCTTGGGATTGCAAACAGAGAAAGTCCTTAAAGTCATGAAAATGGAATATGGACTACTGGGAATGCAATGGACAATGCCTAATGGTATTGCGTTATGCAATTTTTCTATCTAATTTAATCTTGCATTCTGATTCTGTATGCGACATTTTACGTTCAATAGTAGATATTTCCGAATCACGGAGGGTATGGGTAAATACCCTCTTTATAAAAGTGGCGGTCTGTAAGCGTGGCTTACTGAATGCCTTGCCGATATTCCATCCAAAGTGCATGATGTCAATGGTCTTTAACTGAGAATCGACCTTTATTGGTTCAACTTTAGGCAGAGTATCTAACAAGTAATATTCTGCCACATATCCACACAAGCGATTAAGTGCCGTTTCATCAAGATAGGAAACCAAAGTTTGTTTTGTGTATGCGATAACCTTATTGAGTTTTTCTTGTGAGGCACGTTCTTTCTCTGCCATAGCGTTTGCACGAAGAGTCTCGTATTCTGATGGCTGGTCGGATTCTTCGATAGATGTGTTGTTGGTAGAAGGCGTGGTTTCCTCCTTTGGAAGTTCTGCCACATCTTCGTTGGGTTCGTAATATGATAGAGTAGAAACTTCTTCTGTTATGTCAGATGTAGTTTCGATTTCAATTTCGGGTTCAGGTTCAGAATGATAGGTTTTGAATTTATAGAACTTCCGGCAAGTTCCGAGTTTGCTGCTGGAGCTTCTACGACTACAGCCTTGTTGCGATAGCATTCAAATCTCATAAAGCACTTCTCTATTGTAGGTGAAAGGAGTTGTCTGAATACCATTTGCAGATTGAGATAGATAGCTCCCATGATAATGGAGCTTACCACTAAAATGAGGTAGCTGCTGAACTCATCCCAACCATAGTGTAGCACGGTCTGGCGGGCTAAAACACCAATGATTGCGATTGTACCAAAAACAATCAGATGCAATGTTATATGTTCTATCTTTTTCTGCTCCATAGTGGTATGTATTAATCGTTTGTGTGCAAATATATAGGATTAATTTTTGAAAAAATCCATAGTTTTGCCTGTTAATGGGCTTTTGACGATATATTTCATCACTTTTCACCACGTTACACTCTTAATAATAAGCGCATTGCAAATTTCTTGTTTTTGGATGAAAATAGTTGGGTAAATAGGCTTGTGTATCTTAAAAACAAAAATTATCTGCATCATTTAATGTAAACAATGCAGATAATCAATAGGGTATAGAGATATTGCTTATTAGCAATACAATGTATGGTTTGTATCCTTGTTGAAATATAACAAGAGGTTGTAATCTTGTTTACGAGCGACTTTGTTTATTAGCTATTTCCTAAATGCTGCGGAATGCCCGGTGTCTATCTGATAGGATAGGGCTATAACCATATCGAGATTATACACATCGGCATTGTTCCCATTCTCCAATTTGATGTACTTACAAACTTCGTGGCTCCTCAAAACATTAGCTTTCAGGATTCTCTTAATTGCTGCATGGATAGTCCAAGCAGTTGTATAAAACAAGTCTGCAAGCTCCCAAGCGGTCATCCATATTTCACCATCGGAAATATGGATGCTTTGTTCGTTGTTTGTTATGATTCCTCGTTTCATAGTTATATCTATTTGAGTGATTATTTTATTGGTTGTTTCTCGTTTCTTGGTAATTGACCAAATTCGGCATAAA
>ENA-OQJS01000163-OQJS01000163.1-human-gut-metagenome-genome-assembly--contig:-NODE-163-length-12422-cov-0.626271_pt1 | contig 12422 bp, 15 predicted proteins | sample MGYA00242598_ERZ504764 | MGnify/ENA primary metagenome ERZ504764 (study PRJEB26092, sample SAMD00036368) | human gut metagenome | host: Homo sapiens | study: EMG produced TPA metagenomics assembly of...
GATTCCCCTCGTCTCTGCGACATTCCGTCTCTGTTGGTAGCACGTGGATTAACGATCAATTCGGAACTAACTGGTACAATTAAATCAAATTTACTTAAAAAATTTGTCAAATATATTTTATCGTATCTGTCGGAAGCTTTACGGCTATAGCCGTACCCTTTTCCGAACTTTCTTCCACACGGACTTTACCATTGTGCAATGTGACGATTTCCCACACCAAAGAAAGTCCCAAGCCTACGCCACCGTATTCCCTGCTTCGAGATTTATCCACACGAAAGAAGGGCTGAAAAATACTTTCTCTGTATTGTTCGGGGATGCCGTAGCCGGTATCCGCAACCGTAATAACAAGCTGATTGTCTTTGTGCGTTACGGTAATATTCACTGTACCGTCAAAACGGTTGTAGCGTATAGCGTTTTCGGTCAGATTATATAACAAACGGTAAATCAACGTGTCCCTGCCTGTCATAACAGCGTCGCCCGTGCTTTCAAGTGCAATATTGTTCTTCTCTGCAAGGGGCGCAAGGTCAGTGAAAATTTCTTCTACCATAGGTCCTATCTCTATGCGGTCGGCACACGATACTGTACGAAGCTTACTCATTTCCAACAAGGTTTTTGTCATTTGCGTCATTCGTTCGGTCTGCTCACATAACAATCGGAGAAACTCAGCCGTTTCCGGCAATACCTCGGGATGCTCTGCCGAAAAAAGTTCAAGCTGTGCCTGCATCAGCGAAAGCGCGTACGCAACTCGTGCGCCGCGTTTCCCGTGAACTGTCGTTGAGCGGTAAATCCCTCATCAAGACGGTCAAGCATCAGATTGAATGACTTGACAAATTGTCTCATTTCAGGCAAAACCTCTTCGGTTATCTTCATATCCGTCAAATTGTTAGGCTGAACCTTCTCAACCCGAGCTGTAAAAGTACGCAGAGGCTTCAGCGCATGCCCGCTTAAAAAATACGCAAGCACACCGCCTAACAATGTTGCCGCCGCCGTAATATACCAATTGGTAGCGATAAAGGATTCCTGTACTCCGTTAATTACAATAGTCAATTCACGATCAAGCTTTTCGTGTTCGGGATCGAAAAATTCGGGTTCTCCTTTGTCCGTATCTCCGTAACCTGTAACATAAGAACCTATGGAATCCATGTAACGGCTGCCGGAATAGCCGATAAGAACATTCATAAAAATGCAGGTAGCTCCGATAAGAAGTGCAGTCATCAAAGTTATGCGCCATTGCAAGTATAGCTTTTTCATTCTTTTTCTTCCTCCATAACATGTCCTTCACCAATGCGATTGCGAATCGGGTCATAGCCGAGCGCCGCACGCAGTTTCTTTCGTAATGCAGAAATATGTACTCTTATTGAATTGCTGAAATTGTCAAAATTGATGTGATTGCTTTTTAGTCCATAATAGCAAAAGTCACGCTGCAAATTTGCAACGTGACTTTTGTTTTAAGGAAAGCTATATATTAACTTATAAAGTATTTAACGCAGATCATCAAATCTTATATTTTTCCAATGCTTTTTCATATTCTTCGCTGTCATCACCGTATATAACAACTTGCAATGGATTACTTAAATCAAGGCTGTAAATGCCCAGTAAAGATTTTGCATCAACTGTATAACGGTCTGAAACTAAATCAACATCATAATTACAGTTGGAAGTTAATTCAACAAATTCTCTGACATGATCCACTTGTGTGAGTCTGATTTTTACTATTTTCATATACTTGTCAACCTTTCTGACATATTTTAATTTCATCTAATGTGGGCAACGCAGGAATTGCACCTATTCTTGTTGCAGTCAGTCCACCCGCAGCATTTGCAAAAAGTATCTTATCATCAAGCACCATATCAGCAATCTCATCGGGTTTATAGTTTTTTAACTGCCACAACATTGCACCTACAAAAGCATCCCCGGCACCTGTGTATCAACCGCATCGACCTTGTATGCAGGAAATACACAAAAATGATTTTTGTTGCGATAGCAAGCACCTTTTTCTCCTAACGATACCAAAACTAATGACGCACCCATATTTAAAAGCTTTTTTGAACCGATTTCAAGATTTGTTTCTCCTGTAACGAGATACATTTCTTCCTCAGACACTTTCAAAATATCCGCCATTGTAATCGCTCTTGAAATTTCATTTACCGCTTTTTCCCTATCACTCCACAAAAGAGATCTATAATTAGGATCAAAACTAATTATTTTCCCGAGTTTCTTTGCATAATTTACAGCATCATATGTCGCCTTCCTGCAAGGTTCATCTGTCAAAGATAATGAACCGAAGTGGAAAATTTTGCATTCATCAATAAGTTCTTTTTTCACTTCATCGGCATTAAGCATCATATCTGCTCCTGGATTTCGATAAAAAGAAAACGAACGGTCGCCTTTGCTGTCAAGCTGAACAAAAGCAAGTGTTGTCGGCACATTGCTGTCAGTTGCCATACCTGTAATATCAATATTATGGTTGCTTAATGTGTCCTTTAAATAAGAACCGAATGCATCGTTGCCGACCTTACCGATAAAAGCCGATGAACCGCCAAGCTTACTGTTCATTGCAAGAACATTTGCCGGTGCTCCCCCCGGATTTCGTGCAAATGATTTTACTTCTTTTTTGACCAGAATTTTGACGGTCGAATTGCATAAAATGTCTATGGCGATGTTGTTTAATTTACACAACTTTTTCTATATTTATAATACACATATTGGCATTTATATCAACCTATGATATAATTATACAGTAGTTTTATATATAATTACAATATCGCAGAAGTAATATATTCTGCGAAAGAATTTTGCTTTCGATGAGGTTTAATAATGATAAAAAAAACAAGATTTTTGAGTTTTAGTATAATAAAATGTTTTTGTTGTTTGATTTGCTTGTTTGGCTCATTATCTTTAGCATCTTGTAACAAACAATTTAATAAGAAAACTATTTATAACAATCCGGAGTCTAATAAACCATGTTGTATAAAAGATTTGTGCTATGATACAAATAATTTATATGGATACAGGATTTATATAAATGAAAATAATGAATATGTTCCTTTTTTAGTTTTATCTTCTGATTATTCAAAAAATTGTCTTTTGCTACGAGAATTTTTACTTGATGAACCTAAGCCATATAATTCATCAGGTGAATATGGATCATATTATAGTGGAAGCATAATAGATGATTTTTTAAACAATTCATATTTCTATACTCTTCATGAGAATACAAGAAAAATAATAGTTAACTCATCTATACTAATTGCTACAAAAAACGCTATCGATACACATGATTCTTCCACAGAAACAATAGAAAGGAAAATATTTTTATTGTCAGCTACTGAAGTGAATTCCACTTTAGGCTCTTCTCAAGCACAGGAAGGTATTTCCAATTAAATTTTTTTAAAGAAAAAAATGAAAACAAAATTGCTTATTATGAAAACTCATGTCCAGGATCTTGGATGCTTCGTTCTGCTGCTTTTAACGGTGGGAACAGTATTGTTGGAATTTCCGAAACTGGATGTGCAGGGATAGGAGGGATAAATGGTTTAGACGGTTTATGTGAAAATGCGGTTAGACCAGCTTTTTGCATTCCAATTGACACAGAAATTGAGGAATGTGAAAACATAATAGGAGGTGAGAAAGTATTTATTTTAAAAATTAATATACAAACATAAAATAGGAGGTTGTCTAATGAAAAAGATTTTTTCGATTATGATTGCGTTAGTTCTTACACTTTCTTGTTTGCCATTATCTCTTTTTGCTGTTAGTGCTGAAGAAACAAACACTGTTAAAAGATATTCTGTACTTGTTTTAGATGTTTCTGACACAGCAAGTTTTATCGGTGAGCACGGAGAAACCATTTACACAGCACCCTCAGCTATAGAGTATGTTAAGCAGTCTGCAAACAGTTTCCTCATGGATTTAATTAATGCTAAAGGTGAAAATTATGTTGCTGTAGTTTCATTTAACGAAACAGCATCCTCGTCTTTACCGTTTATAACACCATCAGCACCGAGTTCCATAGCCTTATCAAGTCTTTTCTGCATAATATCAACCACATATACCTTACTGACACCCTCTGCTTTCAGTGCCATCATACTTACAAGACCGATGCATCCTGCACCCATAACAACCGCTGTCTGTCCTGCGTGGGCATTGCCTGATTTGCAGCATGGAAACCAACAGCAAGAGGCTCAATTAAAGCACCTTCAAGTGTCGATACATTATCGGGAAGTTTAAAGCAAAGATCTGCTTCGTGAGCTACATATTCCTGAAATACTCCGTCAACCGGGGGGGTAGCAAAAAAGATTACATCGGGCAAAGATTATATCTGCCTGTTTTACAAAACTCGCAGTGTCCGCAAGTTTTCCCCGGCTCTAAAGCGACACGGTCACCTACTTTCAAATGACTTACATCTGAACCTACCTCAACGACAACACCGCCCGGTTCATGTCCGAGAACAAAAGGGGGCTTTACAACATAGTCACCGATTGCACCTGTCTCATAATAGTGCATATCACTGCCGCATATGCCGATATACTCAAGCTTTACCAATACCTCATTAGGCTTTGGTGTCGGCACCGGACGATCAACATATCCCATTTTTTTTAATGCCTGTCATTACAGCAACTTTCATAGTGTTTTTCATAATTAGTCCTCCTGTTTAAAAATACTTTTATAAAGTGCTTTATTAAGTGACTATATTAAATCACAAACACACATTGATGTCAATAGATTTTTTTTAAAATCATCACATTTGCTAAATATTAACACTATGATTTGTGCAAAAAAACAGTGACTCCGACATTTATCAGAATCACTGCTTTTTAATAATTTATATTTCCTGTAAAAACGAATCTATTTTCATAAGTGCTGCACCTACTGCAGATGCCTCTAATTTAAAGGTACAGTATTTCAAAAAATCGGCATTACTTTCAAATGTATTTCGTTCAGCAACATAATTTTTTAAATTCCCGTGCAAATTCCTCGAGAAAAGCTCCTACATATCCACCGGCAATTATATCACAGTCAAAAGTCATTCTCAGATTATTAATAGCTATTGCAAGATACTTAAGATAATCGTCCATACCTTTTCGGCTTCAGCATTACCGCATCGGAGTTTTCAAAAAACATTTGCAAGATTTCGTCAGCCTGCTCAGATAATACCTTTGCCGAAATATATGCGTCAAGACAGCCTTTTTTACCGCAATAGCATTGTTTTCCGTTAGGAACTAATGTATTATGACCAAATTCACCTGCTCGAAGATTATTGCCCCAAAACAACTTTCCCGAAAAAATAATTGCACCGCCGACAGTATTGCTTAATGACAGATAAATAAGATTATCAATATCTGACTTATCCCACATTTCCGCAAAACCGGCAGCATTTGCATCATTGATAAATAAGCAAGGGTATGAGATAAATTCAACAAATCTTTCTGTGCTGAAATCATAAATGTCAAGTGCATGAGAAAAAATTATTCTCTTTCCGTCATCACTTATAATACCGGGGATAGAAATACCTACTCCTATAATTCTGTCAAACTCATCATCTTTTAGAAAACTATTCATCAAGTCGCCTAAGTTTTTAAAATAATTTTCTTCAGAAGAAAAAGCTCTTGTCTTTCTTGTATATCTTATAACCATTCCGGACAAATCAACAAGCGTAAAACCTATGTGATTTTTTGTAATATCAACTCCGATGGCTAATTTTGCATCAGGAATTGAAGCATAAGCTTTTGCTTTCCTTCCGCCTGTAGACTTGTAAGCACCAACCTCATGAACCAATCCAAGATTGATTAACTCTTTCACATTTTGCAAAACAGTCGGCCAACTGAGGTTAAGCTTTTGTGCAAGCTCAGGCTGTGAAATTCTATCATATTTCAGCAGACATCTAAAAGTATTTATTCTATTTTGCTTTTTTACATCCATATTGTTTGTTGGAACAGAATTCATAATCAAAATCCTTTTATAAAGTATTTTATGTTTATTATATTACCATTTTTCTCAAAGTATTTCAAGAGTTCACACTAAAAAATCTATTAACTACTATGCAATAAAATATGTAACATCTTTCTAGGAATGAATGCTAACTAAAGTATAGGAAAACAACTTCTTATATGCTATAATATAATTACTGTTTAATGCTGTTGATGATAGATTGAATTGGAATTATAGTTCTGATAAAGAATTATTTTGATGTAAAAACCGTTTTCACCCCCTTGTGGAAAAGCTATCGTTATACGGTTGATTTTGAAAGTATCTGCACCCCCTTAACTGACTACTGTTTGACTACTTTGGGAAAATCTAATATGCCACATTTTGGCTTGATTTGCGTGTTTTGAGAAAATTTTAAAAGTGATACTCATTCCTGTTATACTCAAATTACCCTTGCAAATCACGGTATTTTATGGCAAATCAGGAGGAAATTTGTTATGATAAAGATAATGTTTGTATGCCATGGGAATATTTGCCGATCACCTATGGCGGAATTTGTAATGAAAAAAATTGTTGCGGATAACAAGCTTGCCGATAAATTTTTAATTAATTCAATCTGCGACAAGTACAGAGGAAATCGGCAACGGTATTCATCGTGGAACAAAGGCAAAATTAACAGAAATGAACATTCCGTTCACCTCACACCATGCTGTGCAGATTACCAAAGACGATTACAAAAATTATGATTACATAATTGCTATGGATTCTATGAATTTGCGCAATTTACAGCGGATAGTCGGTTTTGACAATGAAAATAAAATTCACCGCCTGCTTGAGTTTACCAATTATTCACGAGATGTGGCAGATCCATGGTACACAGGCAATTTTGATGTTACTTACACCGACATTGACAATGGTTGCAGAGCACTTTTGGAGTACATAAAAGAGCATAATTTGAAAATCAACTGATATTTTAAAAATAATATTGCATAATAAACATCGGAGCATACAGCTGTTGCTATATGCCCCGATTATATTTTTATGATTTATTTATTAAATCAAATTATTTCATACTGTTTTCGTATGATTCAATCATCTTTTTAACCATCTGTCCGCCTACTGAACCGGCTTCTCTTGAGGTTAAATCGCCGTTATAACCCTGCTTGAGGTTTACGCCCACTTCGTTTGCACATTCCATCTTAAAGCGTTCCATTGCTTCCTTTGCCTGTGGTACATTAAGCTGATTGTTATTGCTTGACATATTGGTTTTCTCCTTTGTTAATTATTTTAGTTTAATTTTATTATTTTAAGCGTCAGGTTCAACCTCTTGATTTCCTTCCGCAATAGTATTGTTTGCGGTAGTTTTCTTTTTATAATATGTAAATTTTTTCATATATTTTATTTTTAAATCATTTCTTTTACTGTCAATATAACAATACAGCAAAACCGACCGTAAAATTTAATTACGGTCGGTTGTTTTAATTTATTATCTTAAATTTGCACCGATTTTTGCAAGTTCTGCAATGATTTCGTCCATTACAGTCTGAACCTCTGCTGATGAGAGAGTTCTCTCGGCTGATGAAAATTCAAATCTGATTGTGATACTGTGTACTGTGTCTGTATCGTAGGTATCAACAATTTTTGTACCCTTTAAGATACCCTCGCCCTTTCCGATCCACACTTGCTTAGATCCTCGAAGAAAAGTTTTTCAGGTAACAACTACACTGATATCGTAATCAATCGGCGGGAATTTTGACGGCTCATCGTAAACGATTGGAGCGGTCTGCGCATCGGTAAATGCGTTCATATCAATCTCGGCAAATACTACGCTTGCTTTCTTGTCAAGCTTTTTGCCCACAGTCGGGTGAACAATGCCGATTGTACCGATTTCCTCATTGTCAATCATAATTGTGTAGAGATTCACAGGGTGTTCATAGCTGTGTGTCGGCTCTGCTTTCTTAAAGCCAAGCGATTTGTGCTTAATGTCCTCTGAAAGTACAACAAGCATATCTCTAAGCTCAAAGTAAAGTGTTTTAATATCCTTAACTTTGCTGAAAAGTGTGATTGCAAGTTTTTTTCTGCTCAATGCAAAGGTTGTTTTCGTCAAGGCCTTTTACAACTCTGCCAATTTCAAAAATACCGAAATCATTTGAATACGAAGTATTTGACTTAACCTGACAAAGCTGTGTAGGAATAATTGAATTTCTGATTGTTTCAATGTTAGGGTTAGTAGCGTTTGCAAGCTTAACATTGTTTTCAACTTCAATGCCAAGTGCTTTAAGCTCGTCATTATATGCCCATACATATGAATGGACTTCATGAAGATTATATCTCTGAACAAGAATATCCTTGATTTTATCTTCATTACTCTTTAACTCGCCTGTTCTTACAGGATAAAGAGGTGAACGGGTTGTATGGACGGCAAAGTTATCATAACCGTAAATTCTTGTGATTTCCTCAATGAGGTCAGCCTTGATTGTAACATCCTTTGTAGCTCTCCATGACGGAACGGTTACTGTGAAATCATCACCTGCAAGCTGCACACCGAATCCAAGGCTTTCAAGAGTTTTTACGATTCTTTCTTTGCTGATTTCAATACCTGTATAGCGGTCAACAAATGCCTTGTCAAATTCAAGAGTAATCTTTTCATAGTGGAAAGCATACTCGTCTGTAAGACTTGAAACCACCTTAATATCGCTGTCATATGTCTTTAAAAGTTTAACAAATCTTGCGATTGCAACAGTTGTCATTTCAGGGTCAAGACACTTTTCGTAGCGAATAGATGCGTCTGTTCTGTGAGCAAGTCTTACTGTTGACTTACGAACCGATACCGCATTAAATGTAGCAGACTCAAGAGTAAGAGTTGTTGTATCGTCAACAATTTCCGAATCAAGGCCTCCCATAATACCTGCGATTGCAACAGGAGTATTATCGTTACAAATCATAAGTGTATTTTCGTCAATGTTTCTGTCCACACCGTCAAGTGTACGGAATACAAAAGGCTTGTCAAAACGCTTAATACGAATTTCTCTACTTTCTTGAGTCAAAAGCGTGCATTGGCTGACCCATTTCGAGCATAAGATAGTTTGTAAGGTCAGCAAGGAAATTAATACTGCGAAGACCGCAAGTAATAAGTCTGATTCTCATATTTACGGGGCTTACATTTCTCTTGATGTTCTCAACCTGCAAACAGCTGTAACGCTGACAAAGCGGATCTTCAATCTTCATATCAACCTTTGCAAGCTCATTGTACGGAGTAAGATCTTCAACCTCAAGCGGCTTTAATGCTCTGCCCGAAAGTGCGGCAAACTCTCTTGCAATACCGTAATGTCCCCAAAGGTCAGGACGGTTTGTAAGTGACTTATTGTCAACTTCAAAAACTATATCGTCAATCTGGTAAACTTCTTTTATATCTGTACCGTTTGCAACATCATCTGTGATGTCCATAATACCCGAATTATCGTCACTGATTCCGATTTCCGCTTCACTGCAGCACATACCGTATGAAGTATAACCTGCGAGCGGACGAGGTGCAATGGTAATTTCACCGAGTTTAGCGCCAACCTTTGCAAAAGCGGTTTTCATACCTACTCTTACATTCGGTGCACCGCAAACTACATCAACAAGTTCGCTTTCACCTGCGTCAACCTTGAGTAAGTGCAGTTTCTTAGAATCAGGGTGATTTTCAATTGATTTAATTTCAGCTACAACAACACCGCTTAATTCTGAACCCTTGAAGAAAATTTCGTTTTCCACCTCGGCTGTAGAGAGAGAAAACTGATGTATAAGCTCAACCTTGTCAAGTCCCGATAAATCAACAAAGTCTGAAATCCAGTTCATTGATAAAAACATTACTATTCTCCCCCTTACTTATCGTCTGTAACTGTGACAATGCCTTTAAGCTGCCACTGTTCAAATCTCTGATGTCTTTAATGCCGTACTTCATCATTGCAAGTCTTGTAAGACCAAGACCAAATGCAAAAGCCTGTGTATTCGTCCGGGTCAATACCGCCCTCACGAAGTACATTCGGATGAATCATACCGCATGGGCAAAGCTCAAGCCAACCGCTGTGCTTACATGAAGGACAACCTGTACCGCCACAAATAAGACAGCTTATGTCAAGCTCAAAGCCCGGTTCTACGAATGGGAAAAATCCCGGTCTGAGTCTTAACATTAATGATCTTTTTGGAAAACCTCGGAAAGCATAGTTTTCATAAAGAAGATAAGGTTTGAAATTGAAATATTTTTGTCAACCATTACACCCTCCATCTGGAAGAATGTGTTTTCGTGACAAGCGTCGGTTGCCTCATTTCTGAAACATCTGCCCGGGAAAATTGCCTTAATTGGCACACCGTTTTCAATAAGGTTTTTACCGTATTTTTTAAGAATGGCGTTCTGTGCGGCAGAAGTCTGTGACTTCAAAAGCTGACCGTTATCAAGATAATAAGTATCCTGCATATCTCTTGCAGGGTGATGCTTAGGAATGTTAAGTGACTCAAAACATTCGTAATCGGTTACAATTTCAGAATAATCTTCTACAGTAAAGCCCATTGATTTAAAAATAGCCTCACACTGTCTTTGTACAAGTGTGATTGGATGATATGAGCCTTTTACAATATTTGACGGAGCGGTAATATCAAAAGGACGCATAGAGGCAATTTCTCTTTCTACCTCTTTCTTCTTAAGTTCTTCGATTTTCTGCTCAATTCTTTTCGCTCGCCATAGCCTTAAGCTGGTTTACTTCAGAGCCAAAAGCCTTTTTCTCATCCGGAGAAAGATCTTTCATACCCTTTAAAAGTGCAGTAATACTGCCCTTTTTACCAAGATAAGCAACTCTGATCTTGTCAAGCTCGACAAGATCGGAAATTTCTGAAACCTTGGCGTTGATTTCGCCCATAAGGCTTATGATTTTCTCGTTCATACATACCTCCGTAAAAATAAAAATCCCTGCGTAATCACTTACGCAGGGACGAATAATATCCGTGGTACCACCCTGATTTTTGCTTAAAGAAGCAAACACTTCCCGACCTGTAACGGAGTCAGCCGTTGAAACCTACTGTTATTTCAGCCTCACCACTCGGAAGTGAACTTCACGCAATTTCCGCCGCACAATGCTTTCAGCCTTGACATTGCTCTCTTTTCGGCATAAAAAACGCTACTCTCTTCGTCAGCGTGTTATCATTAGTATAATATCATTTTCTTTTTGATTTTGCAATAGTTTTATTGAAAAAAAACGCTTATTATGTTATTATACTATTAATCTACTTAAAAAAGGAGTAAAAAAATTGGAAATATTTAACGAACAGCTTGTAAAAAGAGCTAAAAAGCCAAAACAGCTTATCATTAAAATTTTATCGGTAGCATTGCTTATAACAATTCCCGCCTTTTGCATTGCGCTTGCATATCCGCTCCACCTTGCTTACCTTATCTATGTGGCGTTTTTTATTTTCCTTATAGGAATATACATAGTTTGGTATGTTTTCAGTATTCAGCGTGTAGAATATGAATATTCGGTTTCAGGCGGAATTATTGAGGTTTCAAAGATTATTGCTCTAAGAAAAAGAAAAACAATGTGCAAACTGCAGATAAGCGACATTGAAATTCTTGACAAAGATGAAAAAGTAATTGATACAATGCGATTTGCTAAGCGCATTGAGGCTTGTGCCGATATTAATGACGAAAACAACTATTATGCTGTTTTTAATTCTGCGGCATACGGCAAAACTTTGCTTGTATTTGCGCCTAACGAGAAAATTCTCAATGCAATGAAAGGTCATCTTAAGAAAGACATTGTACTCAAGATTTTTTACAAAAGAGGCTAAATTATGAAAGAAACAGATAGATTGCTTTTTAACAAGGCTGTTTTTAACCGTCCCGATGACTCCAATAAAGGTACTCTCGGCAGTTTACTGTGCATTTGCGGCAGTTACGGAATGGCAGGCGCTGCAATTATGGCATGTAAGGCAGCCTTAAGATGCGGAATCGGTTTATTAAAAATTGCCGTACCGAAAAGCATTTATCCTGTCTGTGCAACAAATATTCTTGAAAGCATATATTATCCGCTTGAAGAAACTTCAAACGGTGTAATTTCAAGTAAAAACACCGATTTTTTGCTTGAAATGTGCAAAAAATCTTCTGCCGTAGTAATAGGCTGCGGACTTTCGGTTTGTGATGACACAAAAAATTTAGTACAATCTGTAATTACAAATTGCGAAAAGCCGCTTGTGATTGATGCCGACGCATTGAACTGCATTTGCAATAAACCGGAAATTCTTAAAAATTTAAAAGCGCCTGCCATTATTACACCTCATCCCGGCGAAATGGCAAGACTTTTACATTCAACTCCAAAGACGGTTAATTTAAACAGAGAAAATACTGCGATTAATTTTGCAAAAAAATTCTGGTGTAGTAACTGTTTTAAAAGGTGCGGGAACAATAATAGCATCACCTGACGGTGAAGTTTATATTAATCACACAGGCAATTCGGGAATGG
>ENA-OQJS01000164-OQJS01000164.1-human-gut-metagenome-genome-assembly--contig:-NODE-164-length-12391-cov-1.049902_pt1 | contig 12391 bp, 9 predicted proteins | sample MGYA00242598_ERZ504764 | MGnify/ENA primary metagenome ERZ504764 (study PRJEB26092, sample SAMD00036368) | human gut metagenome | host: Homo sapiens | study: EMG produced TPA metagenomics assembly of...
CAGGACTATTATATATTATACGGTTTGGGAACAGCCATAAAAGGAATAGGCAGCGGTGTAACCAGCAATTATATTGGAGACCATTTCGGTGGAGCTCTCCAGTACAACTTCAGTATGCCCTCTTTCAATTTACTGCTTGAGGGCAGTTACGATGTAAAAGCGGAAACTGTTCAGCAGAGCTATACGACTCCTAAAAAAATAGCCGGTGTAAAAGATAAAACTGCTCATGTTTCTTTAACGATGATTCAGGAAGGAAAGGACTATACCAATTATATGAGAACCACATATACAAATCGTAACATCGATGGTATTCAGTATATTTCTCAACGCGATAACTCTGAATCACAAAGTGGCTGGGTGGAATTATATAATAACATCCGTTCTACGTACAAGGCACAAACCGCTTCTCTTAATTATGCATTAAGCAGAAACCGCGGGAATGAATATAGTTGGAAAGCAGAATTAAATGTGAATTATACCAAGCAAGACGATGAATATTTAATGCCTAATTCTGTACAGAATGCAGAAAATTTATCTTTAGGCTTAGGTGGCAAAAAAAATTTTGTTTTAGGCAATAGTTTGAATCGCAGGCTTTTAATAGATGTTCATGTTGCGTATAACAATAATCTGGGAGGTGAATATGTATATGGTGGCAGCCATGCAGACTATCCAACTGTAACCGAATTACAACAAGGGCTGACTAATTATTATACCTGTGATTACTATCGTATTGGCGGGTCGATAACGTATTCGCAACAAGTCAGAGAAAACAGACGTATGAACTTATTTGCAAAAAGTTGTATTCGATCGTGTAAATACCTCTGACTATGATTATGATGGGCGTACTCATTTATCGATAAGTTTAGGATGTAATTTTTAATGCTACATAACGAAATCTATATTACAAAACATGCGTAAATTAATAACTGGAAGTTTGATGCTCTGCAGCATATTATCTCTGCGGGCACAGACATTTGTTAAACCGGCTGTGAAAGTAAAGGACACCTCTTTTGCTGTAATTACAGATAAAGGGACATTTCAGGCTTGTGAAGCCGAGCTTAAAGCCTATCAGGAGATTCTAGGAATGGAAGGGTTGCCTACGTTCATCGTATACAATGAATGGAATAAACCGGAAGATGTAAAGAAAGTTATTGTTAAGCTCTACAAAAAGGATAAATTGGAAGGAGTGGTATTTGTCGGTGATATCCCTATTCCAATGCTCCGCAAAGCCCAGCATATGACTTCCGCTTTTAAAATGGATGAGAAAAACAATGACTGGAGAGATTCTTCAGTGCCCAGCGACCGTTTCTACGATGATTTCGACCTACAATTCGATTTTTTGAAACAGGACAGTGTCGAAAATAATTTCTTCTATTATAATTTGGCTATAAAATCTCCACAGCAAATTCGGTGTGACATATATTCTGCACGTGTCAAAGCTGTTGATAACGGCGAAGAACCGCATGCGCAAATCAGCCGCTATTTTAAAAAAAGTGGTGGCTGAGCACCAGATAAACAATAAATTAGACCAATTCTTCTCCTATACAGGTGATGGCTCTTACTCTAACTCATTGACTGCATGGACACCGGAAACCTTTACTATTCGCGAACAAATGCCGGGCGTATTCGATAAAGAGGGACGGGCCCGTTTCATCCGTTATAATTTCAGCGATTATCCCAAGGACGATGTCATTAATATGCTGAAACGCACAGATCTGGACTTGTCTATTTTTCATGAGCATGGTATGCCCGAACGTCAATATCTTTCCGGTAGTCCCGCTACTAATAGGTGGAATGCTCATGTAGATGCAATGAAGTACTATTATCGTGGTTTAGCGCGTAGAAAGCAAAACAACAAAAAAGTCTTTCGACGAAAATGCTGGATATGATGAAAAACACATACGGTTTGGACACTACTTGGATTGCAGGCTATGATGATCCCAAAGTAATTGCAGAAGATTCTTTACTAGACCTGCGCACCGGTATTATCCTGTCGGAAGTTACAGAGTTTAAGCCTAATAGCCGTATGGTAATTTTCGATGCATGCTATAATGGTGATTTCCGAGAAAAAGATTACATTGCCGGACGTTATATCATGTCGGAAGGAAAATGCGTAACTACTTTTGCCAATTCAGTCAATGTACTGCAAGATAAAATGGCAAACGAGATGCTCGGCCTGTTAGGTATGGGAGCACGAGTGGGGCAATGGGCTAAATTGACGAATATTCTCGAATCGCACATTACCGGTGACCCTACTCTACGTTTTCAATCTATCAATGAGGTAGATGCCAATGCTTTGTTCAAAGAACCATATAGCGAGTCCCGCATGTTGGAGTTATTACAGTCGCCCTATGCCGACATACAGAATTTTGCTTTGCACAACCTTTATCGCAATGACTATCCGGGTATTTCTGATTTATTAAGAAAAACTTTTGAAACTTCCTCGTTCATGATGGTACGTTTCACCTGCTTGGCATTGCTTGAGAAGATTAGTGACAAAAACTTCCGGGAAGTCTTACACTTGGCCATTACGGATTCCTATGAATTTATTCGTCGCACCTCTGTTCGTATGATGCAACATGTGGGACTGAACGAGTATGTTTATCCGCAAATCAAAGCCTATGTAGAAGACAACCTATCCGAGCGTGTGGCATTTAATGTGAGTTTGGGGCTTCAAGTCTTTGATCAGGCAGCCGTACAGGCGGCAATTGATAAAGTAATGGCTGAGACCTATGTGTTGCAAGACAAGGAGGAGATGCGTAAGGTTTTGGAGAATGCCAATAATAGTCGTAGCATGCAAAAAGAGTTATTAAGCAAAGAAACTTCCGAACGTTGGCGCATCCTTTATTGCAATTCTCTGAAAAATCATATGGCACATGCCTGTGTAGACGGCCTCTTGGCTTTACTTACCGACTCCAGTGAAAGTGAAAAGCTAAAAACCTGTTTATTGGAGCTTTTGCTTGGTTCACTCATTCTTATCGGAAGCCTGACATCCTTCGGGTATGCGATCAACTGAGAAAAGATAAGAGCTTATCCGAGAACCTTCGTGAAGAAGCCGACCGTACATATTACAGACTTAAAAATTAATTGGCCATGATTAAAAAAATAATATATCTGGCATTTCTTTTGCCATTGGCAGGAAATGCACAAACAACAGTCATAAAGCCATTGGTCAAACAACCTACCGCTTTTGCTATCATAACAGATAACCAAACTTATGCAAATACCAAAGATGCCATGCATCAGTACAAAACTGCGGTTGAAGATGATGGTTTGGCAACTTATCTGATCAGCGGTGACTGGCAAAATCCAGATCAAGTCAAACAGATAATCATCAAAACATATCAAGAATGCCCTTCATTGGAAGGTCTGGTTTTAATCGGCGATGTGCCTGTCGCATTGGTACGTAATGCGCAACACATGACTACTGCATTCAAAATGAATGAGAAAGCCTTTCCTTGGGATCAGTCTTCCGTACCTACCGACCGCTTTTATGATGATCTGACTTAAAGTTTGAGTTCATCAGGCAAGACTCAGTAAATCATCAGCATTTCTACTACAAATTGACAGAAGACAGTCCCCAGCGGCTAAATCCTACTTTCTATTCAGCTCGTATCAAGTATCCGGAAAAAAAGGAAGGGGATAAATATGCGGCCATTGCCTCATATCTGAAGAAAGCTGCTGCTGCCAAGGCAGATAAGCATAATCAATTAGATCGGGTATTCTCATTCAATGGTGCTTCTTACAATTCCGATTGCCTGATTGTATGGATGGATGACGAAAAAGCTTATATGGAGAACTTTCCATTAGCTTTTGGTCGTCAAATGGGATTCAAACATTGGAACTTCCGAATGAAACACCCTATGAAATATAAGTTATTCAGCGAATTGCAACGAAAGGACCTTGACTTATTTATGTTTCATGAACATGGAATGCCAACAGGGCAGCTTATTAATGATGAATTGGCATGCACTGATTTCAATAATCGTTATAAAATGTTGAAGAGTACACTTTATAATGCAGTCATGTCCCATGTTGGAAAACGTGACAAAGACACCTTACGTATTCAGATGCAGGAAAAACGACAAGTGAATGAGGTGTTTTTTAAAGACCTGGACAATCCTAAGTTCTGGGAAGCAGACTCTCTTCACTACGCTGATGAACGTATCGTAACGGAAGATTTAATGAAGAGAAATCTTTCCACTAATCCGAAGATGATAATGTTTGATGCGTGCTACAACGGTTCTTTTCACGAAAACGACTAATATAGCAGGACAATATATCTTTAATGACGGTCAGACATTAGTAGCACAAGGAAATACCCGTAACGTATTGCAAGACCGCTGGACTATTGAAATGATTGGTTTGTTGTCCCATGGTGTACGAGCCGGGCAATACAATAAGCTAATCGTATCACTTGAAGGTCATTTGTTTGGTGATCCCACTTTCCGTTTTGCTCCTATCGAAGCCAATACTTTAAGTACCGATATAACAATACACAAAGATGACAAAGCCTATTGGAAGAATTTGTTAAACAGCCCATACGCTGATGTACAAAGTTTGGCCATGCGTATGCTGGCTGACGCCGATACCCAAAAGGAATTATCTCCGTTGCTCCTGAAGAAGTACCGGGAAAGTGGCTTCAATACGGTTCGTATGGAAGCTATCAAGTTGTTGAGCCGTTATCAGGACGACAACTTCATCGAAGCATTACGCGAAGGTTTGAACGATACTTATGAAATGGTAGCTCGCCAAAGTGCCATTTATGCTGGATTTGTAGGTGACGATTCCTTATTGCCCGCTATTGTGGAAGCATTGGTCGAACATAATGAACGCTTACGCGTACAAATGAGTGCCAACAAGGCTTTAAGCTTTATCCGAAAGAGAAAGTAGAAAAGACAATAGAAGACTTTTATGCAAAAGTTGACCGTTTGAATGAAAACGAAGAGAAAAAACGATTACTAAGAAGCCTGGAAAGAATGTTTGTACAAGAGGCAAAAGTCCATCAGACCTTGATGGATGTAGCTGCACCGGAAGCAAAACGTATCAGTGCAATCCGCAATGTGCGTAACTATACATTCCATTTCCACGTGGATGATTATTTGAATGTAATTCGTGATGCCGGTAATCCACAGGAAGTACGTGTAGTAATGGCCGAAGCATTAGGTTGGTTTACTAATTCTGTACAACGGCCACACATTCTTGAAGAAATAAAGAAGATGCAACAAACAGCCAATCTTCCGGAAGATTTAAAAGCAGAGCTTGAACAGACAATCAAAAGATTAAGTTTATAAATATGAATAAATACATCCTTTTGGCAATTACCGCTTTGTGCTTACAGGATATGCAGGCGCAAACAGTTGTACATCCTAGTATAAAAACAAAGACTACTTTTGCAATTGTAGTCGATCAGAAAAGTTATGATGAAGCGAAAAGTGAAATTGATGCTTATCGTACCAGTATAGAAAAAGAAGGTTTAGGTACTTACTTGCTAATTGATGATTGGAAAAGGCCCGAACCTATTCGTGAGCAACTTGTCAAATTGCATGAGAATGAGAAAACGCCTTTGGAGGGTTGCGTATTTATAGGTGACATCCCTATTCCAATGATTCGTGATGCACATCATCTATCTTCGGCTTTCAAAAGGTCTCCCAAAGCCAATTGGCAGAAATCAAGCGTTCCTTCCGACCGTTATTATGATGACTTCGGATTAAAATTTGATTATATTAAACAAGACAGTTTGATACCTGACTATCATTATATGACATTGCGTGCTGATTCTAAACAGTATATTTCACCGGATATTTATTCGGCCCGTATCCGTCCATTACATTTAGAAGGTGAGAACCGTTATCAGATGCTACGCGATTACTTAAAAAAGGCAGTTGCCGAAAAAGCAAAGCAAAATGCATTTGACCAACTGACTATGGCCCGTGGCCATGGTTACAATTCTGAAGATCCTTTGGCATGGAGCGGTGAGCAAATAGCCTTACGTGAGCAATTGCCGCAAATATTCAAATCGGGTAATACAGTGAAGTTCTATGATTTTAACATGCGCTATCCGATGAAACCATTATACTTGAACGAGATTCAGCGCGAAGGATTAGATGTCATGCTATTCCATCACCACGGTGGCCCCACCATGCAGTATATCAATGGCTATGAAAATGGTTCCGGTATTAATTTGAGTATTGAGAATGCAAATATTCTTGACGAAGCAAAGTGCCTTCATACGCCAAGAAACATGGGCGTGAAGCTGCTATCAAAGAATATGCCAAGCAGTATGGGGTGCCTGAAAGTTGGTGTGCGGAAGCTTTCGATGAGGAGAAAATAAAATCGGATTCCATTGTAAACCGTAATATGGATATCTATACTGAAGATATTCGTCTTTTGACTCCTAATGCGCGTTTTATATTGTTCGATGCTTGTTTCAACGGTTCTTTCCATTTGGATGACAACATTGTAGGCTCTTATATATTCAATAAGGGTAAGACCATTGCTACTATGGGATGTACGGTTAACACCATTCAAGATAAATGGCCGGATGAATTTCTCGGCTTGTTAGCTGCCGGTATGCGCATCGGGCAGTTCACTCGTTTTACCTGCTTCTTGGAAAATCATCTGATCGGTGACCCGACTTTTCACTTCACCAATAATGCCGGGCTGGATATGGACATCAACCAAGCTTTAGTTGCGCAGGAAGGAAATGTTACATTCTGGAAAAAACAGCTGAATTCCCCTATGGCTGACATGCAGGCAATGGCGCTCCGTCAATTGTCAATGGCAAATTATAGTGGTCTCGTTGAGTTGCTGAAGAAAAGTTACCACGAATCGAACTATTTCGTTGTGCGGTTGGAAGCATTACGCCTATTAGCTTTGAACTATCCGACAGAGGTTGCCGATGTATTGCAGACAGCCATGAACGACAGTTATGAACTGATCCGTCGTTATGCGGTGGAATACGTTGAAAAGAATTGCAATCCGGAATTGTTGCCGGCATGGATAGAAAGCTATTTATTACGCGGACATGAAAACCGCCATCGTTTCAGAATTTTTAGTGCTATCAACACGTTCGACCATGATATGGCTTTGAATGAATTGAAGAAACAGGCTGCCGATTGGTCTTTCTACGATTCTTCCTATGTGAATGAATTGTTAGAATACCTTCCTCGCCAAAAGAAAGGACTTGAAAGAGATTTTGCACTTATTGACAGTCCGGAAAGTACTACCAAACAGATACAAAGCGAAATAAGTTAGGTTCCGAAATAAACCTATTGCTAAAGCTATTGAGCCATTACTGAACATTATAAAAAATGAAAGCCAAGAAGAAGAACTTCGCATATTGGCTGCTGAAACATTAGGCTCAAATTATTCAAGCACCATTCGATCTTAGTACCAACAAGCTTGTTGTGTTAAAAATATTTGCTGCTTTTTGAGATAAAAGAATATTTGCTTCTACCGTTATTGCATCGAATATTTTTATACCTGCAAAATCTACCAACATAATAGGATTGGTCTTGCTTGCGAAATAACCTCGCAAGGCTTCACCATACCCTGCACGCATCCATTTATTAGACGTGATATAGCAAAGAAAACCATTGGGAGTAAGCAGGTTCATACCCAACTCATAGAAGAGGCAGTAAATATCACCAGTGCGTGCATAAGTTATGTAACCCATGCATTCTAATACATCGGCACTCTTACCCATAGATTGTAACTGAATGTAAGGTGGATTGCCAATGATACAGTCAAATCCCAAGAAGTTGCCTTCGGCATCGAGTACTTCTGGAAACTCTATACGCCATTCGAATGCACCAAGATAAATTTTGTTGGAGCGTATTTCCTCAAATATATTTTCTAAAGTCGCAATTTCTTTCTTTAAATCGGCAATGCGCTTGTCCGACGCTTTCTTTTCCTTTTTGTCGGTTCAAACAGTTGAGGCGCTTGTAAGTTTGCCAACTCAGAGCGGCGTTTGTTCAATCTAACCAATCGTGCATCCCGGCGGTTGATCTCTGTTTTCAGTTTCGACTTGAATTTTCTGTTATAAATCGTTTCCAAATCCTTGCTTTTCTGCTTTTACTTTGGGCATTTTTATATTTAGCTACAGCCTCCTTATATTGGCTGATGCTGATACTAGACTCTCGCAGTACGGTCTGAATACTGTCTGTCAAAGCGAATCGGTGAAGCAAAGAATTTCCACATTTGATGTTAATGTCGATATTTGGTAAGGTTTCTAAATAAGTGTAATTACTTTCAGCCGTATAGTAAGCATTCTTCAACAATTCAATCCACAGTCGTAGGCGGCAAATCTTCACAGAGTTGGGGTTAATATCAACGCCAAATAAACAGTTCTCAATGATTTGACGCTTCTCCTTGAAAAGAGTTTCCTGCATGCGGCGACTTTCCGCATTGAGTGGGTTGTAAGCAAATAAATTACCTTCGGTATCGGTAACAATCAGCTCGTCATTTTCAATGGCAAGTTGATAGTCCGCTTTGCGGATACGCTTACCGGTAGCATCTACCAAAATACCTAATTCGTATTTCAAGAGTATCAGTTCATTGAGAGCAGACACAAGAAAGTGACCCGAACCAACAGCTGGATCACACAGTCGCAAACTGTTAATTAGTTCATTAGCTTCGACTATATTGTCAATATGGTTGTATAGTTCTATACGGGTGGTACAATTCCAGCCATAATAACCATTAAACTTTTGCAACACGGTCTTGGTGATTGCTTCACGGCACATGAACATAGTGATAAAGCCTGGAGTGAATACTGAACCATCCTTGTGACCATTTATTTTCTCGAATATAAGCCCTAAAACAGAAAGCATTGATGAGTGTTTTAGCCTCTTCTTGCACTTCTTCACTGCCTTCGCTCGCAAAGTTATAAGCGTCGAGAAAAGCAAACAAATAATTGCAGGGTGGGTAATGCGTTGACTTGTAGATTGCGTTTTTTATTTCGTAATACGCTACTCGCCAAGACAGGAAGTACCGTACGTTGTGAAAGGCTGTTTATCTTAATTGTTTTACTTTCCAAATCTGTCACCTCGAAAAGAGAACTGTTAAGATAGGGAACGTAAGCAAAATCACGCATAATGGAGTGTGTGCGGCTGCCCATGTCACGTGCAAGCACTTGGAAAAAGAGTGTGTTGAGATCATCATAGTCATGAATCTTAGTTATTGAAAGAAATTTATAGATTGCATCTCCATTGTGGTATTTCAACATCTGAGCCTCCAACAGTTTCAAGAAAAGGATACGATTCATCCAAGTAATACACAATTCCATTGCAACATTGAATAACCGTTCCTCATAATCATTCCCATACAAACGACCATTTATGTGACGCAAACAATCTTCTGCATCCAGTTGGTTAATAGTATTCTCTAGTAATGAAGCCTCGTCACGCCGTTCCACAGCTTTGCGTACAATCACGGTTTTATTATTCTCTTTGCGTTCCTCAATACCAATAATGTGTAGCAGCTCAGTGTAGAATCCACGGTTGAGCGAATTGCTGTCATTTTGGAACGATAGCTTCAAAAGATGTGTATCGCTGAATATCTTATAAAGTTCGATAAGTTTGCGTGAAGCGCTACTGTCTGTTCTATCAAGCAGGTGTTGATAGTCTTGTAAGTTGAAGTAAGTGTATTCAAGGCTATCTTTCACCTCCTCAATATAGGTTGTTGCAATTTCAGTATAGAAGAAATCGGTTTTGTTACTGGTTTTGCGTCCATCCACAAAGTCTTGAAACTCACGACGTAATTGTTTGTTCTGATAGAATTTGCGTTCAAACTCATGGGCATCAAAAATAAAGAATTCATGAATATTAGTAGCGATGAGATATTTAATATCATTGTTCTTCTTATTGACACGTTCTTTAAGATAGTATAGCAATAATTCCTGCAAAGCCTTACGATTAAGATTGTCATTAGAAATCATCTCACCTTTGTTGGTGGTACTCTTTACTTCAATCAATAACCCTATATTGGACTTGATAGTTTTATCCAATCGGATAGCCAAATCAATATCTTCTTCGGGAGCCATGTAGTATGGCTTGTAGAACGTTTCACTCAGAAAATTACGTAAATGTTCTTTTTGCGTGTGTTCTCTTTGCCCATCCACAATATTGTCTCTCAATGTGCGAAGGGCATTTTTGAATAAGTCAAAATCTGTTGTTTCAATCGCAACCTGTCTATATGCTTTGTTCAAAACTTGATTCGGTTTGAGTAGTCCCATAATGTTTGGTAAATGAGTTAATAAAATACAAAGGTAGTCTAAAAACTTGATAATAAAGAATGAACGTATTGGTTTAACGAAAGTTTGTTCTACTGCCAGCCATTATCAACAAACAATAGCAGCAGTAGATTTGACATGATTCTACTTATTATATTGTAATAGCCAGCCAAAGTAATCTTTTCACATCCGGATCTATCACAGGTTGGATAAGTTGTTAACTTGAAGGTAACCGACCTGATGGTATAGGAACAGGAAGAAGTCTGTAATCATGCATTTACCCGGATAGAGAAGCCACATTTTTTATTGCCGGACTTCCGGCATTGCCTCATCCATGTGTGAAAAGGAGTTTTTTCTTTCACCACAACGTTCCTTTCACATACCCAAAGGGGGTAGTGGATCCAGACCTGCTTCGGCTTTCTTTTTCCTTCCCATATGACAAAAACCGACTATCCATGACTATTCCTGCCAGTGTGCCGGTCGTGCTTGCCTCTCATGGTTTCTTCCCTTATATTCGCACTGATATTTAAACGAGTTGAAAATATGGAAATATGCTACATCGAGGCCGGTGTCCTTGAGAGGATGCTGCGCGCGCCGAGAACCTGTCCGCACGTGTGGACAGATTGTATGAGAGAAACCGCTGTAAGGAACCCGGAGAGTGACTGGACGGCCAGGATGTCTGCCTGCGCCTTGACATCTCGCCGCGTACCCTGCAGACTCTCCGCGATACCGGACGGCTGGCGTTCACCCGCCTCCAGCGCAAGTTCTATTACAAGCCCGGGGATGTGGAGAAGTTGATGGTCTACGTCGGCATCAGACGCAAGGAGAAGGAGGTGAGAGAAAGAAGGAAGAACGGAAACCTTTAAAGAGCGGAAGAGATGGAAGGCATTATCGACAAGGAGAACGAACGTGTCCGCAGGTTCTTTGCCCTGCTGGACGACATGGAGAAAAAAGTGGAACGTCTTGCCCGTGACAACCGTCCTCCCTTCAACGGGGAACGGTTCCTGACCGACAGGGAGCTTTCCGGGATGTTGAAGATCAGCCGCAGGTGCCTGCAGGATTACAGGGACCAAGGACGGATTCCCTATATCCAGCTTGGCGGGAAGATCCTGTACAGGCAGTCGGACATCGAGAGGCTGCTGGAGGAGAATATCACCCTGCATTGGTATAATATCGTATTTTAAGTTTAAGGATTGTCGCCGGAATTGCATTTACGATTCCGGCGGCAGTTTTTATTTAGCCTGCGGCTTCCTTGCCGGCCGCGGGCTTTCTTCTTTCCATCAGCCGGTTCATGTCCGAGGATATCTTCCGGTCGGTGACCTGGGCGTAGACCTGCGTGCTGTCGATGTTCGTGTGGCCCATCATCCTGGCGATGCTCTCTATCGGAATACCTGCGGTCAGTGTCAGGGTCCCGAACGAATGCCGGGCCATGTGGTAGGACAGGTTCTCTTTCATGCCTAATGCCACGCCATTCCATGTACCTCATACCAGAGGACGTCGCGGACCGGCAGCGGGAATACCGGCCTGTCGTCATCCGTGGTGTTGTAAAGCTCCAGTATCTGTCCGGCTATGGGATGCAGCGGGATGAACGCCTCCACGTCCGTTTTGGCGCGGCGGATGCGGATATACCTTCTTCCTTCCGAAGTCGTTCCGATGTGACGGGGATGGAGAGCCCTCGTATCCGCGTAGGCCAGACCGGTCAGCGAGGAGAAGATGAACGTCCTGCGTGCCAGCTCCATCATCGGGTCGGGCAGCGGGGTTTCCATCATCCGCTTCAGTTCACTGCGGCTGATATGCCTTAGTTTAGGTGTTTCTTTCCTCTCGTATGCCACGTCCTCTATCGGATTGGCTCTTAGTATTTCCCGGTCCACGGCGATGTAGATGAGCCGGTTGAGCCAGCACAGGCAGTGGTTCACGTGTCCGTTCCTGTGTCCCAGCTCCTTCTTGAGAAAGACCTTGAACGATTCGGCGAACTCCTCGGTGATGTCCGAAAAGGTGATGTCCTTCATCCCGCGGGATTCGATGAACTGCCTGAGGTTGAGCTGGGTGGTCTTCGACTGGCGGTAGGTGGAAGTGGAGTTGATCTCCTTGGAGCGGACCCTGAGCCGTTCGCGTTCCACCTCTCCGGCCTGCAGGAGGTATTCCGGCACGGAATTG
>ENA-OQJS01000165-OQJS01000165.1-human-gut-metagenome-genome-assembly--contig:-NODE-165-length-12389-cov-0.945115_pt1 | contig 12389 bp, 27 predicted proteins | sample MGYA00242598_ERZ504764 | MGnify/ENA primary metagenome ERZ504764 (study PRJEB26092, sample SAMD00036368) | human gut metagenome | host: Homo sapiens | study: EMG produced TPA metagenomics assembly of...
GGCCGGTCCAGCTACCCTGGATCCACGCCCATGTCTCAACTGTGCCAGCGTGTACAGCGCAAAGGAGTTCGAGAAAACCAAGATGTTCGGCTCGGAGGGCAACTTCGGCCGCCGCTGCCGGGAAACCATCACGCTGAACATCGCTGTCAGCAAGACCGAGGAGGTGATTTTTTGAAAGTAAGAGGTAAAAAGCTGACCCGCCGCCAGAAAGAAGCTCTCTCTGCACAGGGATGGGATTTCCGTCTGTATCTCTGCGTCCGGGATGCTCCCGACTTCATGGAGCTGGTCAACCGCACCACCGGCAAGTACGTCATGTTCCGCAAGTAAACCCACAAACTGAAAAGGAGTAAACATTATGATTCGCAATCCCAACGACATTCAGGACGGCGCAAAGAAGATTCGTATGCTCATCGCTGGCTATCCCGGCATCGGCAAGTCTACGCTGGCTCTGTCCGCTCCCCGCCCGCTGCACATTGACTGCGACTTCGGCATTGACCGTATCGAGCCCCGGTACCGTATGCCGTACATTCAGCCCCGCAGCTATGACGAGATTCTGAACGACCTGAAGCCGGAGAACCTCAACGACTTTGAGACGCTGGTGTTTGATACCGCCGGTAAGCTGATTTCCTGATGGGTCTGTGGGCTATCAAGCAGAATCCCAAGTACGGCCAGCGTGATGGCAGCCTGTCCCTCAAAGGTTACGGCTTCGTAGGTCGTGAGTTCGTCCGGCTGATGGACTACTGCTTCTATGAGCTGAAGAAGAACATCGTGGTCGTGTTCCACGCCACCGAAGAAAAGGATGGCGACAACACCCGCCTCCGCATCAAGGTCGAGGGCCAGACCAAGAACAACGTCTGGGAGCCTATGGATCTGGGCGGCTTCGTGGAGATGTACGGCAACGACCGCACCATTGGCTTCTCCAACTGCGAGAAGTATTTCGCCAAAGGCACCCGTGCATCCACGGCATCTACAAGATTCCGGCCCTCACTCCCGGCAGCCAGAACGACTTCCTGACCAAGCTGTTCGAGGAGTACAACAGCAAGGCCGCCGAGGAAGTGGCTGCAAACGCCAAGGAAAACGAGGCGTACGAACAGGTTATGCGGGATGGCAGCAAGATTATTGCCGGCATCAAGGATGCAGATACCGCCAACGCCGCCATGCAGCCGTTCAAGCTCTGCACCATCACCTGACTTCCAGCCGGGAACTGAACGCCCAGTGGAAAGCCAAAATCGCAGCCCTCGGCCTGACGTTCGACCCGAATCCGTCCAGTACAAGCCCGCAGAGGAGGCACAGTAATGGCTGCATACCTCGTCACTCACTCGCTGCTGTCCTCGTGGCTGCATCTCATTCGGGAGATCCTTACGAGGATTTGACCACCGAGGGCGACCCGCTGGCGGAGTTCATGCTGGTACTGCGCCGAGAGCCTACGCCCCGGACGGAGGCCATGCAGAACGGCATCGACTTTGAGAACCTCGTGACCAACATTGTCAATGACCACGATGACCTCAGCAATCCGTGGAGCTGGGCTGCCGGGCAGATTGCTGCCATCATCAATGGTGGACAGCTGCAGTTCAAAGCCCGCCGGAAGATTCAGGTGCGGGGCATGGATGTGGTTCTGTATGGCCGCCTCGATGCCCTCAAAGCCGGAACCATCTACGACATCAAGTTCAGCAAGGGCTATGAGCGCGGAAAGTTCTATTCCAGCACCCAGCATCCCACCTATCATGCTGCTGATCCGGACGGCCCAGACGTTCTCCTACCTCGTCAGTAATGGCATGGATGTCTGGACAGAGTGCTATCGCCGGGATGAAACGCCCGACATTCGCCCCATCATTTCGGACTTTTTCGACTGGCTGGATGCTTTCGGTCTGATGGATGTGTTCAAGGAACACTGGAAAGCCTTATGACCGGGCGGCTGGTGGATATGAGCTTCAGCCTGAACCGCAAGCAGCGTATCACGCTGGAAGTTGATTCTGATTTCCGAAACCTGTGGGACAAGCTGAATCAGGAGCCACTGTTGGACATTGAAATCAAGAAGCACCGCAACAAGCGCAGCCACAGCGCAAACGCTTACTTCCATGTTCTGGTCAATAAGATCGCCGCCGAAACTGGCGAATCGGATGACCTTGTGAAAGAACGGCTGGTTGTGGCCTACGGCACAGTTGCGAGGGACAAGGATGGCTGCACCGTGGGCTTCAAACTTCCGGTCAGCGTGGATGTTCACGACCTCTACAAATACACCCGCTGCTTTGATGTGCGGGAAGAGGACGGAAAATGGTTCAACTGCTACTTGGTTTACAAGGACACCAGCAAGATGGACACGAAAGAATTTTCACACCTGATTGACGGTGCGATTGATGAAGCCAAGGCTCTGGGTATCGAGACGGATACCCCGGAGCAGTTGGCCCGGTACAAGGAGGAATGGTCACGATGAAAGGCCGAATCGTCATCTGCGACTACTGCGGAACGCCCGCAGACTTCGTAGACAGTTCGGTGGTTTACCACGGCCACAGCTTCGGCATGATTTACCTCTGCCCTCGCTGCGGTGCCTATGTCGGCGTACACAAGGGGTCTGACAAACCCCTTGGCCGCTTGGCAAATTCGGAGTTGCGCAACTGGAAAAAGGCAGCTCATGCAGCATTGACCCGCTCTGGAAATACGGTCCCTACCGTGGCCGCCGGAATGAGCCTACCGCTGGCTGTCCGAGAAGATGGGCACCCCGATTGAATTTACGCATATTGGAATGTTCGATGTGGACCAGTGCCGCAAGGTGGTCCGCATCATGCGAGAAGAAAGGAACCGGTTATGGAAGATTTGAACGTCCAGACCATCGCTATCCCGGTTGAGGAGTACAAGGACTTGCTTCGGGCACAGACCGAGCTCGCCATCATCTACCAGAAGAACGCCAACGGTGATGCTTACGGCACTGGCACTTTCGTGCAGGAGATGCGGAACGCATTTTGCAACGTCAGGCAGGAGGACGCGCATGCTGAATAATTGCATATTTCAGGGCCGCTTCGCTGCCGATCCTGAAATGCGGACCACACAGAGCGGCCTGACAGTCGCCAGCTTTCGCATGGCCGTTGACCGGGACAATGTCGGTCAGGATGGCCGACGGGCTACCGATTGGCTGAATTTCGTGGCATGGCGTAAAACGGCAGAGTTCGTTTGCCAGTATTTCCGCAAGGGCAGCACGGCTCTTGTGGAGTGCCAGTGCCAGACCCGGTCTTATGAGGACAGGAACGGCCAGAAGCGCACCGCCACCGAGTTCGTGGTGCAGAAAATTCACTTCTGCGGCCCAAAGACGGAGCAGCGGGTTGATGATGGCGGCGAGGCACCGCCTCCGGGCTACCAGCAGTCCTACCAGCAGCCGTCCTATCAGAACCAGCAGCCGCAGCAGATGGCTTCGCCACCCAGAACCAGCGGCAGCAACTGGCAGCAGAGTGCCCCGGCGGGCAGCAGCCCAGCTACTCGCAGGGCGACCCTGACGATTTCTCGGTCATCGATGACAGCGACGACCTGCGTTCTAAGGGGGCTGATAATGGCAACTGGAAAACGGTATTACTGGATTAAGCTCAAGGACTCGTTTATGTCGTCGGACATGATCGATTACCTCATGGGGCAGCCCGATGGTGCCAACTATGTTGTCCTTTATCAAATGCTCTGTCTCAAAACCATCAACACTGGCGGCGACTGGCTTTTCAAATCGGGGATATGATTATTCCTTATGATGTAGAAAAAATTCAGCGCGAATGCAAATGGTTCTCGTTGGCAACTGTCCGTGTTGCTTTGGAAGTCTATAAGCAAATCGGTCTAATTTATGAGGACAAAGATGGTGTTCTCGTTTTGGCCAACTACTCAGACATTGTCGGCAGTGAAACAGACTACTCTGCGCAGAAGCGCCTTCAGCGTGAAAACCGCCGCAGACAACTTCCCCCAAAGTGTGCAGACAGCAACGAGGACAACAATGTGGACAATGTCCATACAGAGAAAGAGATAGAGATAAGATAAAGAGAAAGATATAGAGAACAGAGAAAGAGTAAGAGATAACGGTAGTCCGACCGTCGATGCTGGGCTGGCTGAGATCATCCGCTCTTTCGAGGACAATCTCGGAGGTTTCCCACCAGCAGCGCGGGAAGACCTGCTGGGCTGGCGGGAGATTTTCACGGACGACTCATCTTGCTGGCCATCAAAAAGGCCGCTCTGGCCGGGGTTCGCAAATGGTCCTACGTCAACGGCATCCTGAAAGTATGGAAAAACGAGGGTGTGAGAACCTTGGTGACGTGCAGTCCCGTGACGAGCGGCGCAAACCAGCAGCAGACCAGCAGCCGAAGCGGTCCGCCGCCGAGGACTACGATTTTATTTTTGGAGGCTCAAATGACAGTTGAATGATTTGAAAAGCTACAATGCTGCGCATTGAGCGGTATTTCGGGAAGGAACGTCTCGACCGATGAGCGTACAGCACGAGCGGAAGTCTACGCCGCTGCACTGAAAGAAATCCCGGACGATGTGGTTTCGGTGGCTCTTTTAAAGCGCTGACGGTCTGCCGCTATCAGAACCAGCTCCTTGTGGACTGGTGTGCGGAAATCCGCAAGATTCAGGATATTGGGCGTCCAACGGCGAACGACCTCTGGAACGACGCTGCTGTGGCCGCACGGAAAATCGAAGCAAACCTTTACTATATGCACATCGGTGGCCTGATTACGGTTGATGGCAAGCTGAACCGCGATGATTTGAAGCGCCGCAATGCTGAAATCTTTGCGGCGCTTCCGGTGGCAGTACAGCGGTGGGCTGGCTCCCCGGAAGATTTGAGCGACATTTTTTCCAGCCGGAGCACAGCAGATCTGCGCCAGTTCGTTCGTCCTGGCTTTGACCGGACTGTGCAGGATGCCCCGGTTGAGAGGCTTGCGAGTTCCCGGCGCTGCCCGGCGGGGCAGCCCCGGCACAGATTGGAGGTGGCACGACATGAGGTCGAAAAAGACCATTCCGCAGCCTGATCGTGTGCGTTTCGTGTGCGATGGTTGGCTGCATCCTCGCAAGCACGGCCTACTCCCGGCGGGTGGACGAGTTGGAAATCGAGCGGGATATTTACGCCAGCCGTTTCCAGAACTGGCAGACGCGGGCGATTGACGCGGAGGAAAATGTCGGCCGGCTTCAGACTGAGGTAGATAACCTGACCGCAGAGCTGAACGCCCAGACCGATTTGACCTTACATACGCCGGGTCGTTCAGCTGCACGGCCTATTGTGCCGAAGAATACGCCCACATCTGCGGCGAGGGACACGGAATTACATCCAGCGGCGCAAAGGTGCAGCCGGGCGTGACCGTGGCAGCTGACACCAGCATCCTGCCCTACGGCACGGTGGTCTATATCGAGGGTGTAGGTCTCCGGGTCGTTCAGGACACCGGGAGTGCTGTGGTAGGTAACAAGCTGGACGTGGCGGTGAACACCCATGCGGAGGCTCTAAGCTGGTCTGACTGGGGTTCCCGCCGGGTCTGGATTGTCACAGCAGGAGGTGACGCTGATGCGGACACCTAAACAGAAAACCTCCGCCCAGAAGCGGTATGAGCAACTCAAGTCCCGTGGCCTGTGCGTTGCCTGTGGAAAAGTGCCGGCGCAGCCCGGCAAAACCAAATGCGTCCAGTGCGGCATCAACGCCAGCAAGTCGGCGCTGAGCTGGTATTACCGCAAGCACAAGGAGGTGCAGCATGGCACTGAATGAATATGGAGTCAAACTGGACAGCAACGGCTATGCACCAGCATCCTCAACCAGCCAGCCGCCCTGCCTGATTTGCGGGCGATACCACACGGCCCGGCACGAGGTCTTTTATGGCCCCTACCGGGATAAGAGCAAGCACTTGGGACTGTGGGCGAATCTCTGCCCGTGGTGTCACCAGAACGGCCCGAACGCCATCCACCGCAACCATGACGAAGATCTCCGCTTGAAAAAGTGGGCGCAGAAAAAGGCTATGGAGCATTACGGGTGGCCGGAGGAGAAGTTCCGGCAGGAGTTCGGGAGGTCGTACCTGTGAGAACTTGCCCGATTATCGCCATTGACCCCGGCAATGCCCAGTCTGGCTACTGCGTTATCGATCGCAACACCCTGCGCCCGCTGGAATTCGGCAAGGTTGACAACGCCGAGCTGCTGCGGAAGCTGGCCTCTGCCACGGAGCAGGGCTGGCGGTGGGCGGTCATCGAGATGGTGGCCTCCTACGGAATGTCGGTAGGCCGGGAGGTGTTCGATACCGTCCTCTGGATCGGCCGCTTCTACCAAGCCCTGAACTCCTGCTGCCCGGTACGGTTGCTGTGCCGCATCGAGGAGAAGCGACACATTTGCCACAACACCCGCGCCAATGATGCCGCCATCCGGCGGGCACTCATTGACCGATTCGCAGACCACGACCTCAAAAATGGCCGTGGTACAAAAAAGAACCCGGATTTCTTTTACGGCTTCAAAGCCGATGTGTGGGCAGCCTACGCTGTGGGTCTGACCGCCATTGAGAACCGGGATAACGATTATCATTTTTCTGCTACTTGAAAGGAGCACATACCATGGATAGCTACGAAAACGAAGCCTCTAAGTTCGCCGCCCAGCGCACCAAGCTGAAGAACATCTGCGAGGCGCACGACCTGACCTACACCTTCATCAAGAACAGCTACCCCATCAAGCTGATTATCCGCCCCATCAAGGCGTGGGCGAACAGATGTCCATGCTGGAAACCGCCAGCGAGGACAGCTACATCTCCCCGGATGCCTACCTCCTGTTTACCATGAAGGATGGTGTGCTGGTCTACCGCATGAGCAAGACCTTCACCATTGAGGATGCTCTGTTCGGCAAATCAAGAACATCTTCAAGAATATGTTCTCCTACTACTGCCAGTTCTTCTTCCGGGAGCTGATTGAGAGCGGTCGCTGAACGCCATCGGCGGGAAGATGCCGGAGATCCCGGAATCCGGTGGGCAGCAGGATGCGCCCCGGGAAAATGAGCCTGATTCTGCGAATCTCCCCGGGGAGGCCGAACCGCTGGAGGAAATCGAGGATGACGAGGAGGACGAGCCCACCTCTGACGAACTGACGCAGGCCACCGAGATTGCCCGGCAGAACAACGGCATCACGCAGGCCATGTTGGAGGAAAAGATGGGTGTGACCGCAGAAAAGGCCATCACCCTGTTGGATGACATGGAATCCGCTGGCGTGGTCGAGTTCTCCAACGGCCACTACACCATCGCCGCTGCTGACGGCGAGGAGGAGTAACCTATGGCAAAGGCAGCAGTGACCCGCAGCATCCGGGATGACCACCAGAAGAACTTCCTCAAAATCTTCAATAGCCTGACTGGAAAGCACAGCCGCTGGGAGATTTGGGAGGACTTCGTCACCCTGACGGCCATCGAGATCTCGAACAGCACGGACAAGGTAAATGCCCCGGAGCGCACCAAGATGTATCAGACCATCGTTTCCAAATACTCCGCCAAGGAGCGGGAGGGCATGGCTGAAATGCTGGGCGAGGTAATCATGGGCATGGAGCAGAATCCTGACCAAGACTTCCTCGGTTCGCTGTACATGATGTGCGAGTTGGGCAACGACCACGCCGGGCAGTTCTTCACTCCCTACGATGTGTGCCGCTGCATGGCCGAGATTACGTTCGACCCGAAGCTGCACCCGGACATGGAGGGATTCATCTCGGTATCTGACCCGGCCTGTGGTGCTGGGGCCACGCTGCTTGCCTTTTTGAACGTCTGCAAAAGACGGAATATCTGCTACCACAACAAAGTCCTTGTCATAGCCCAAGACATTGACTTCATCGTTGGGCTGATGTGCTACATCCAGTGCAGCTTTATGGGCTGCGCTTGATATGTAGTCATCGGTGACACACTCGTGAATCCGGCAACGGCCTACGACAGCCGCGGATTGCTGCCCGCAGGACCACAAAACCGCATCTGGTATATGCCGCTTTTCTCAACCGATGTGTGGAATATGCGCCGCCAGATAGCGCAGATGAACCTGCTGTTTGAACCGAAAGGTGAACCTGCAAAAACCGATAATAAACCCGCAAATTTGCAAAAATCTATCAAAAATGAGTCTAAAGCCCCGGAAAACGAGCCTCTTAACGAAACCAAAACCGGGCAGCTCACGTTTTTCTAACCCGAAATAAGAAAGGAGTATCCCTATGGCAGACATTACTTACATCCCTATCCGGCAGCTGTACCCTCACCCCGATAACCCCCGCAAGGAACTGGGCGACCTGTCCGAGCTTGCCGCCAGCATCAAGGAAAACGGCGTATACCAGAACCTGACCGTCATTCCCGGCCACTACCTCAACAGCCGGGAGTACATCGCAAAGTGCGTTGACGAGGGTGGAGATGCAGCCGCAGCAGCGGCAGCATGGACACCCAAGGCTGTGTGGTCCAGTGAGGACTACACCATCATCATCGGCCACCGCCGGGCAGCAGCAGCGCAGCAGGCAGGACTGTACGAACTGCCTGCGCCATCGTGGAGATGGACGAGCGGGAGCAGATGCAGACCATGATGATTGAGAATATGCAGCGGTCAGACCTCACCGTCTATGAACAGGCTCAGGGCTTCCAGATGATGATGGACTTTGGGCAGACCGTGGAGCAGATCTCCGACAAATCCGGCTTCTCACAGTCCACCGTTCGGCGGCGTATCAAGCTGCTGGAACTGAACCACGACAGCTTCAAGAAAGCCGAAAAGCGCGGTGCAACCCTGTCTGACTTCGCCCAGCTGGACAAAATCGAGGACTTGGAAGCCAGAAACCGGGTGTTGGAGACCCTCGGCACCCAGAACTTCAACAGGGCTATGCAGGATGCGCTGGAACAGCAAAAATGGACAGCACCAAAAAAGGCCGAATGGATTGAGCAGCTCAAAAAATTCGCCGTGGAAGATTCGCAGGCCACCTACCAGACACACGAACACGTAAATGCGTATGGCAAATGGGGCACAAAAAAGGAAGTCATCATGCCGGAAGATGCCGACAAGGTTGCTTATGTCTATAAGGTCAGTGAAAATCATATTGACCTGTATAAACCTCGCGATACGGATGCCGAGGATGCCAGCAACTCAGCGAGAGAAGCCGCAAGAGCCACCGAGAAGCTTGCGAGAGAACAGTTTGCCGCCGTCACGAAGCTCATGTATGAGCTGCGCTGGGACTTCGTGAAAAACCTGACTCCCGCAGAGTGCAGAAAGCACCTGCCGGAAATCTTGGCTTATTCCACCCCGGTTCTGACCGAATATCGGCACATGGAGGACGACGAAAATGTGTTGCAGCTGCTCGGCATCGGTCTGGATGAGCAGATTCGGGAAGACACGGAACTGGAAGATGCCCTGAAAATGTTCAATGCTTACGATACCGAGCCGGAGAAGATTCTACTGGCGGTTGCTTTTGATGCAACGGACAGCAGTCGTGAGGGTTATTGGAACACGGAATGGAACGGGCCGACAGGCGCGAGCAAGTTCGTTCACCGCAAAAATGATGACCTTGACAGCACCTATGAACTGCTCGCTGCACTCGGTTACGAAATGGCCGATGATGAAAAGGCTTTGCAAGACGGCACCCACCAGCTTTTTGCGGTGTATGGTTCCGGCAGCCAGGCTGACACGCCCTGCGATAAGTGCAAAGCTGCTCACCCTGAATGCGACAAGTGCTGCAAAACTTGCGATGACCACTGCAATGCGTTCCAGCTGTGCAGAAAGGAGTATGGCGAATGACCGACCTTGTAAAGTGTGACCGCTGCGGTACGCCGTTCAGCATCCAGACCGCCGGCATCCGCGCCACATGGAGCGGCGACTACATGGTGCAGTATTTCACCTGCCCTGGCTGCCACCATCGCTACCAGATTCTGACCACGGACACCGAGCTGCGCCAGACCATTCAGAGGCATAAGGCCATCGCCGCAAAAATCAAGCTGGGCCAGACTAAGCATTTCCGGCCGGGAACGCTGAAAAAGTATCAGGCTGAAATGGAAAGCTGGAGGCTGAGCAGAAAAAACGGCGGGATGAACTGATGGACAAGGGCAACGAGATCCTCGCCGCACTGGGAAAGGAGTAACCCATGGACGACTTAAAAGAATATGCAGACCGCCTCAAATTTGAAATTGTGGCTGCGACTTTCTGAGCACCGAAGACCGGGAAATGGTCTTTGACCTCATCGAGAAAGTGCTGGGTGATACCGATGCCTGACCAGTTTTTCATCAACATTGCGCTGCTGGCCGTTGGCGTGTCCATCGGGGCGCTGCTGGGCGAAACCAGCCGCCAGCAGCACGACCGTGCTCTGTTCAGGGAGTATATCAACTTCATGGCCGAATCAGAGCAGAAAAACGAATTGCTTTTCCGTGAAGTGATTCATTTCCAGACACAGAAAGGAGCCTCCCATGAGGAAGAACACGGAATAACCGCCCGCCGGAAGTCGGCGCACGGGGGCTGCTGCGGCTGCGCTGCCCCTGCTGCGGTAAGGAGTTCGGTACATACCTCCACGTTTCGCAGATGTCCATCGGCTGCCGCTGCGGGGCCACGATCTCGCTTGAACGTGGGCTTGCCCACTATGAGTTTGAGTGTGGGTGCTGCGGGCTGCACGCCAAAGGCCAGACCAACATCGAGGATTTGGAAATCACCATCCCCTGCAAGTGCGGCAATCCCATCACGTTGCACTGGGACAAGGACAAGCGGAGGTACATCGAATGACCCTTGAGGAAGCCTGCCGCCTCATCGACCCGGCAACGGATTTGGACGCTCTGGCCGAGATTGAATATTACAACGGCTTCAAAGGCAAAGACGCTGCTGCCAAAGCCCTGCACGAGGCCAGTCAGATGGTCGTTGACTTTGTGCGCCAGATGTCATGGCATGATGCCAAGAACCCGCCAATCGCCCATGAAGAAAGCTGGGAATGCGCCGGCGAAAAGCACTGCGCCGTGATAAGCGACATCGTATGGGTGTGCTGCGAGAGCGGCCACACCATGAAAGGCTGGGTCGAAAACGGGACGTGGCACATTGAGGATGGCCACCGTGCAGAGGATGGCCACTACGGGCATGTGAAGCTGTGGGCACCGCTGCTGGAGCCGCCGGAGGTGAAAAAATGAAAACCATCACAGTTAAGCATGAGGTTTCGCCGGGTCGTGAAAGTTGCGAATTCGGCGGAGGATTTTTGGGGCAAATGGAGGTGTGCAAGTACCATACGTTTCGTACTCAAACCCACGGACGCAAGGCTCCACCGGAGTACAGAAAACCGAAGTGTTTACTGTTCGACTGCTGGCTTGAACAGCCGTACAAAAAGTGTGAGGCTTGCAAGAAAGCGTGTATGGAGGCTGAATATGACAATGGAACAACTGCATTTCATGGTTGAATCTCCGGCCAACTTTGTCAGACTGGCCTGCACAATTCTCTTTGAAAAAAGAGAAGCAATGGCCGAATGGGTTGCCACATGGCATGACGTGTTCGATTGTGCCAATGGCGAACAGCTTTTTCTTCAGTTCATGGAAGAACTTTTCCCGGATGGCTGCACCATTGGGGAAAAGGAGCTGAATCGGATAACCGACCGGGCAGTCCGCTACTTGCAAACCGAAACCCGCTGCCTTGACCTGAAAGCCGGTCACGATAAGTCTCGGTTTACCTACTGGGTGTCCTTTATTCCTGAACACAAAGTCTATGGATGCGAGTTCGCTCGGCATGAGGAAACCATTATTGAAATCCTTACCGCATTCTTCGGGAAGTCAATCGCAGGTTACAGTCTGGACACTTTGAAGCACTTCATTCTCCGTTCCTTTGAAATCCGCTCTGATAATTCATCGGTACGGTCTATTGCAGAGGATGTGGACTTTATCCAACGGGCGGTATTTGCCCGGAGTTTTGGCAACGGCAAACAGGAGGTGCCGGAATGAAATGGGTTGCGCTTATCTATGCAGCGGAGTGGATTTCAGTGGGGTTGGCGGTGTCAACCGCAATCCACGTCACCGGAAATCTGAGGGCGCTTTGGTTCTTTTTGATTCCGGCATTATTCGGCGTTAGCTATCATGATGGCGATGAGGGAGAGAAAAAATGAAGTACTGCGTTGAAATCTCGGAAGAACAGTTGCGTATCATCAGCGTGGCTGTGGACGAGTATATGAGGCTGCGCATGGGGCAGTTTGAACCCTTGACAGAGGATTTGGTCTTTGATGGAGAGGACAAAAAGCAACTCTATGAGAAACCATACGACATCCGCGTCTATAACGAACGGAAGCATTGCATCGAAACGATGTTTGAGGCTGCCTATAAACTGCCTACCCACCGTTTGGACACCGGGAGCGGCACACGATTCATGGGGAACGTGCATCGACCTTGTACACGCTATCGAGCATCAGAGTGGTTAGACTGTCCCAAGAAAATAAACCGTGAAGA
>ENA-OQJS01000167-OQJS01000167.1-human-gut-metagenome-genome-assembly--contig:-NODE-167-length-12306-cov-1.489942_pt1 | contig 12306 bp, 12 predicted proteins | sample MGYA00242598_ERZ504764 | MGnify/ENA primary metagenome ERZ504764 (study PRJEB26092, sample SAMD00036368) | human gut metagenome | host: Homo sapiens | study: EMG produced TPA metagenomics assembly of...
TTCCAAAATATTTTCTGATGGAATTGATAAATCGTTTATTTCGTCGGCTATATATGGATGCAGGGCTGGAGATTTTAAAGCACCTAGTTTTTCGACGTATAGATTCAGCATTTGATATAAACTGATGTTGCTGAAATTAGGTGTCGATAATTGATGTGATATGTTACGTACGGTTTCTCGTATCACGCCAAGCTGTGCTGCAAGTTGACTGGCATTTGCTTGCTGTAACTGCATTTCAGCTGCCAGCAACTCATTGCAGACATTGTTATGGAGTTCTTTAGAAATATAGTTATTGCTGTCTTCCAGTCCTTTAAGATATCTTTCTGTCATTTTCTTATTCATTTCATCAATTAGCTGCTGGCTTTGTATTTCTTTATTTCCTTAGTTCTTTTTCCAGTTCCGATTGACTCAGTTTAAGTGCTACTTTTCTTTTCTGAAGACTGATTATAATGATACAAGATAGTAGTATGATTAGTATTAATATGCTGGAAATAATGTATATACGTGTTTGATATGCTATTTTGTTTTTGGCTTTTTCTGCGTTGAGGCTAATGATTTCCAGATCCTTTTCTTTAGTTTTAAGTTCAGCTTCGAATCCGGCCAGACGATTATGGAAATTCTTGTGTTGGATTTTTTGCTCTGTTTCGTATGCTTCAAGAGCCAATTTGTATGACTCTTTCACGTTGTTTCTTTTGGCTTCTACCTCTGCCAATGCAAGAAGGGACTTGGTGAGTAGCACACTTGGATTTTTTCTTGTAAAAATCTAAAGCGTTTGATAGATATTGCCGGGCTTGAGCCAGAGAGTCTGTAGCCTGAAAAAGCATATATCCGTACAGGTAATCCAAATTTGCCTTATTGTACTCGTTACTTGATTGCTTTTTATAGCTTATGGCTTTCTGGTAATATTTGATTGCTGATTTGGTTTCTCCTGTATCATATAGTGCTTTTGCGTAATTGGTATAGATATATAATTTTAGTCCTGCGGGCATATTGTCTTGTAATAACCTGGTAGCTAATTGAAGACTGTCGATGGCATTCTTATAATATTTCCCGTTTGTGAGCAGGATGGCATGGTTACATAAATAACTTATCTTATTGATCTGATAATCGAATGCAAGTGTATCTGTTTGTGGGTATGAAAAAAATCTCCGTGAAAATACTATTGCTTTTTGATTTTCCTCCAGTTCATTGTACAGAGTGGCTATATTGCTGCTGATGATGGCTGAAAGTGTATAATCTTTTTGTTGTTCGGTTATTTTCAAAGCTTTTTTGTACATTAAAATAGCTTTGTCAAGCATGAATGAATTCTTGTATATAACTCCTGATAAGTTATATGATTCAGCCAGTCGGGAAGTGTCATTGGCTTGCTCAAACAGTTTTATAGCTTCGTGAGCAAATTTCTTTGCTTCATCAAGTTTATTGTTTGACCATAGTCCATACGCTATTTCATAGGTAGCAATACTTTCCGATTGTAATAATTTTTTTTGAGCGTCGGATGAAAATCTTCTGTCTTTTAAAAGACTGATTTCTTTTTTGACATCCTTAAGTATTGAATATGCTTTATCATAATCTCGTTTCGAATTGAGGTAAGTAGCATAAGTTGTATGTATCTCTACTGCGGCAACTGGGTCGTTTTTGTAATTTACTTGTTGTTTTGCTAGAGAATATATAGAATCCATCCGGTGAAAGTCACCGTTATCGCCGTATTGTTGAATCTGTTGGACAAAATTGTTGGCTGTGATATATCCAGTAAAAATACTTAAAACGAAACTTAAGATTAATTTTTTCATGTAGTTATCCATCCTTTTATAAAAGCCAGGCGCATAAGATGTGAGACATTGATAGCGCCACTTTTTAATAATATGTTTTTTCTCATTGTATCTATAGTGCTTTTGCTGAGGTTAAGTTTTTGGGCTATTTCCTCAGATGTGTACCCACATGATAACATATTGATGATTTCTTTTTCACGAGGGCTTGGTGTATATGCTATCGAATCTGTTGCAGAATGATCTCCTACAAGTGACAATACGATATTGAGTGCTGTGGGAGAGTAGTATTTATTTTTTGTCAATAGGATAGATTCGATTGCTTTTTTTATTTCGCTGGTATTATCATTTTTGGAAACTATACCTGCTACTTCTTTTTTTATTAGCAGTTTTATTATCCAAAACTCCGTATGCATAGTATATACAAGCACAGGTGTCTGAGGTATTTTCTTTTGTAAGTATGGCAGCAGATCTAATGCTGTTTTATCTTGTAGCTCGTAATCTATGATTAAAAGACTAATGGGATTACTTTCTATAAAATTATACAGTTCAGAGTAATGCTTTCCTATCGTGACCTGATATCTTTCATCCGTCATCAGTAGTTGAGCAGTACCTTCTGCTATCATAGGGTGATCGTCCAATATGTAGATATGTTCTTTCATACAAAAGTTTCTGTTTTCTAAAAGATATATTTATTCACTTTTATGTTACAAATATGGCTATTTTATATTTTTTGAACAAATTATTGTTTCTTTTTAATGACATTAAATTCATAATGTAACGATTTTCTTGTCCCATTTGACAATCTGTAAGTGGTTGATTTTTATAAAATCAATAGGTACATGTCTGTATTTATATGTATTTCTTCAATTAAATTATTTAAACATTTTCTTGTTGTTTATGAATTATTCATGATGTATGGATTTTTATTTTGAAAATGGGGATAAGAAAAAGTAATAAATCAAGATTCAATTTGTTTTTTGCAAAGAATAATTAGGATAATTAGAATGAATCTTTTATTTTTGTTTCGCTAATACAGGAAAAACATCAATAACTATAAAGAATATAAAATCATGGAAAACGAAGAATTGATTAAATTGTGTTCTGATAAAGCTCAGAAATGGTTGACTCCTGCTTATGACGCTGAAACTCAAGCTGAAGTAAAGCGCATGTTGGAAAATCCTGATAAAACAGAATTGATAGAAGCTTTTTATAAAGACCTCGAATTCGGAACAGGTGGCTTGCGTGGTATCATGGGAGTAGGTTCAAACCGTATGAATATCTATACTGTTGGAGCTGCAACTCAGGGATTGTCTAATTATCTGAATAAATGTTTTGCCGGAAAGAAAGATATTTCTGTTGTCGTAGGACATGACTGTAGAAATAACAGCCGCTTGTTTGCTGAAATTTCTGCTAATATCTTTTCTGCTAACGGTATCAAAGTCTATTTGTTCGAAGATATGCGTCCTACTCCGGAAATGTCATTTGCTATTCGTCACTTGGGATGCCAGAGCGGTATTATTTTGACTGCTTCTCATAATCCAAAAGAATACAATGGCTATAAAGCATATTGGGACGATGGTGCTCAGGTGCTTGCTCCACACGATAAGGGAATTATCGATGAAGTAAACAAAATTGCTTCGGCTGCTGATATCAAGTTTGAAGGCAATAAGGAACTGATTCAGATTATCGGAAAAGATATTGATGACGAGTATTTGCGTCAGGTTCATACTATTTCTATCGATCCGGAAGTTATCAAGCGTCAGAAAGATTTGAAGATTGTTTATACTCCGATTCACGGAACTGGAATGATGCTGATTCCGCAATCATTGAAACTTTGGGGATTTGAAAATGTACATTGCGTACCTGAACAGATGGTGAAGAGTGGTGATTTCCCAACTGTTGTATCTCCAAATCCGGAAAATGCAGAGGCTTTGACTTTGGCTATTAAGTTGGCTAAGGAAATCGATGCTGACATTGTAATGGCTTCTGACCCAGATGCTGACCGTGTAGGTATGGCTTGTAAAGATGACAAGGGCGAATGGGTATTGATTAACGGTAACCAGACTTGCTTGATATTCTTGTATTACATCATCAAGAATCGTATTGCAATGGGTAAGATGAAAGGTAACGAATTTATTGTAAAAACAATTGTTACTACTGAACTTATCAAGTCTGTTGCTGACAAGAATAACATCAAGATGCTTGATTGCTATACTGGATTTAAGTGGATTGCACGTGAAATCCGTTTGCGCGAAGGTAAAGAACAATATATTGGCGGTGGTGAAGAAAGCTACGGATCTTGGCAGAAGATTTCGTTCGCGATAAAGATGCTGTGTCAGCATGTTCTTTGTTGGCTGAAATTTGTGCATGGGCTAAGGATCAGGGCAAGACATTGTATGACATTCTGATGGAAATCTATGTAGAATATGGATTCTCTAAAGAAGTGACAGTAAATGTTGTGAAACCGGGTAAGAGCGGTGCAGATGAAATCAAGGCTATGATGGATAACTTCCGTGCTTGTCCTCCAAAAGAATTGGGTGGATCAGAAGTTGTTCTTGTGAAAGACTACAAGACTTTGAAGGCTACTGATGCAAATGGTAATGTAACTGATTTGGATATGCCAGAACCTTCGAATGTTCTTCAGTTCTTCACAGCTGATGGTACTAAGATCTCTGTTCGTCCTTCAGGTACTGAACCGAAGATTAAGTTCTATATGGAAATAAAGGGTGAAATGGGATGTCCTAAGTGCTATGCAGGCGCTAACGCTGATGCTATGGAAAAAGTTGAAGCTGTAAAGAAATCTTTGGGTATCTAAACAGAATATCTGACTGAAATAAAAAAAAATCCGGCAAGCTTATAAAAAAAGCTGAAGTGCACCCCAAAAGTTAGACACAAAACTTTTGGGGTGCATTATGTATAGACATCACAACTTTGAAGAACGGCTAAATGTAGTTCGTCGTATCCTTTGTGGCGAACCAATAAAATTAGTATGCCGCTCTCTCTCACTTGATGAGAATTTGGTCCGACAATGGTATCTCCGTTATAAGAAATACGGAGAAGAAGGTTTAAGAGGCACGAGGTCATATCATTATTCAGCAAAAGAAAAGGCTATGATCGTAAAAGAATATGCTGAAAAAGGCATAACTTTGCATGAAATTTGTCTCCGCTATAACTTGAATAGATCCACAATCAAGTGCTGGATAAAGAAAGTCCGTAAGGCTTATCGCTAGAGAATAAACAACGGGGACGTCCACCGAAAACTCCAATGGCAAGACCGAAGAAGAAAAAAACACAGACTGAACTTGAAAAGCTTCAGGCGGAGAATCTCCGTCTGAGAGCAGAGAACGCCCTACTAAAAAAAGTGAAGGCCTTAGTCGAGGAACAGGAAGCCCGAGCACGGCACAATGGACAAAAGCCATCGATGGACTAAGGTCTGTATATCCTCTTGACTTATTATTAAAGTTAAGAAAGATGGCTCGTTCTGTGTTTTATTACCATCTTAAACATCTGAAGAGTAAAGACAAATATGAGGATGAAAGAAAATCTATTCGATTAATCTTCTATGAGCATAAGGGACGTTATGGCTACAGGCGTGTAACTGCGAGATGCGTAATAGAGGGTATAAGATCAATCATAAGACCGTGCAGCGACTTATGAATGAGATGGGATTAAAGTGTAAGATCCGCAAGGTCAGATATCGCTCATATAAGGGGGAAGTCGGAAAGATAGCGCCCAATATCATTAAACGGAACTTTATCGCTACAGCACCTAATCGTAAATGGGCTACTGATGTGACACAGATAAACGTAGGGACGGCCAAACTGTACCTATCTCCCATTGTGGATATGTTCAATGGAGAAATTGTCTCATACAATATATCTACAAGTCCCAATTTGGAGCAAATCTACGACATGCTGGACAAGGCTTTTGCCAAGTATGATTGTCTTGATGGTCTCATACTCCATTCTGATCAAGCTGGCAGTATCAGCATTATGGCTATCGTAAACGTTTGGAAGAACATCATATAGTTCAAAGCATGTCGCGTAAAGGAAACTGTTTGGACAATGCTGTCGCCGAAAATTTCTTTGGTATTATGAAATCCGAGTTACTTTACGCCGAAAAGTTCGAAACGCCTGAAGCCTTCATGAAGGCTTTGGAAGAATATATAGACTATTATAATAATAAGAGAATTAAATCCCGCTTAAAAGGAAAGAGCCCGGTACAATACCGAACTCTTTCTCAAAACGGATAATATTTAAACCGTCCAACTTTTTGGGGTCACTTCACATTTCTGACGGGGCTTTTTGCATAAAATTTCCTCTTTTATAAGCCAGATTGATTATATAATAGCATTATGTACAAAAAAAAAGAAGTATATTTGCTCAATTAAAATGAATATATAATTTTTAATTTACCAAACTTAATATGACAACAGAACATGTAAAAATGCCTGATCATCGGATCAGGGCCAGCCGGATATACTGCGGCTATTTACACAAGTCGTGCCAATTTATCACCAGTTCTTTATGAGGGAATACAGCCAGGTGGACAGTTGACAATCACTACTGAAGTGGAAAACTTCCCCGGCTACTCCGGAAGGAGTAACTGGTCCGGTTTTAATGGATGACTTGCGTAAGCAGCAGAACGTTTCGGCGCTGATATCCGTAACGGTATAGTAACAAAGGCCGACTTAAGCCAGGCTCCTTACCATTCATCATCGATGATGAAAAGAAATAACAGCTGATACTGTTATCATTTCGACCGGAGCAACAGCCAAGTACCTTGGTCTGGAAGATGAAAAGAAATATGCTGGCATGGGTGTTAGCGCATGTGCTACTTGCGACGGATTCTTCTACCGCAAAAAAGTCGTTGCCGTAGTAGGTGGTGGCGATACAGCTTGCGAAGAAGCCATTTATCTGGCAGGCCTCGCCAGACAAGTATACCTGGTAGTCCGCAAACCATTCTTACGTGCCTCAAAGATTATGCAGGAACGCGTACTGAACCACCCAAACATTAAAGTTTTGTTTGAGCATAACGCTGTCGGCCTTTACGGAACAGATGGTGTAGAAGGTATGCACGTAGTAAAACGCCTGGGAGAAGCTGATGAAGAACGTTACGATGTAGCTATCGACGGATTCTTCCTTGCTATCGGACATCAGCCTAATTCAGCAATCTTCAAGCCATGGGTACAGACTGACGAAACAGGATATATCATAACTGAAGGTAATACTCCACGGACAGGAATCCCAGGTGTATTCGCTGCAGGCGACGTAGCCGACCCTCACTACCGTCAGGCAATTACAGCTGCCGGAAGTGGATGTAAAGCTGCTATTGAAGCAGAACGTTACCTTTCAGCCAACGGATTACTCTAAAAACAAATCACTAAACTATATTATTATGAGAAGTTTTATCAGAAAAACATTCGCCGCTATCATCTTGATAGGAGGAGCAGCCAGCGTTTGCGCACAGCAGATGCCCCCTCTCCCAACCGATCCGAATGTGCGTATCGGCAAGCTGGATAACGGACTGACTTATTACATTCGTCACAATGCACTTCCAGAGAAACAAGCCGACTTCTACATTGCACAAAAAGTAGGCTCTATTCTTGAAGAAGACAACCAGCGCGGTTTGGCACATTTTCTGGAACATATGTGTTTCAACGGAACAACAAACTTTCCGGGAAACAGCTACGCGAATATCTCGAATCCATCGGAGTAAAATTCGGTGCGAACCTGAATGCCTATACTGCTATCGACGAAACAGTATACAATATAGCCAATGTTCCTGTTATTCGTGACGGTATCATCGATTCATGTCTGCTAATCCTGCACGACTGGGCAGACGACCTGACACTCGATCCTAAAGAAATTGACAAGGAACGTGGAGTTATACACGAAGAATGGCGTACACGTACAGGAGCTATGATGCGTATGTACGATACCATCTTCCCAAAAATGTTTGCAGGAAGCAAATATGCGTACCGTCTTCCTATCGGTTCAATGGATATTATAGACAATTTCCCGTATAAGGATTTGCGCGACTACTACGAAAAATGGTATCGTCCAGATTTGCAGGGTGTAATTGTAGTGGGTGATATCGACGTAGACCAGATTGAAGCCAAAATCAAGAAAATATTTGGTCCTATCAAGATGCCGAAAGACGCAGCCGAACGTAAATATTTCCCTGTGCCCGACAATAAGGAACCTATCATAGCCATTGCAAAGGATAAGGAACAGCAGGTAAACCAAGTATATGTTTACCATAAGCACGATCCATTCCCTGAAGACTTGAAGAATACAGTCGGTTATTTGATTTACAACTATATGACCAGTGCAGTATCAAACATGCTGAACACTCGTCTTCAAGAACTTACCCAAACCGCAACTCCTCCTTTTATCAATGCCGGAGTAGAAGATAACGACTTCGTCCTTGCTAAGACCAAAAAAGCATTTATGGGAGTTGCTATCTGCAAAGAGGGAGGTATAGAAACTGGTCTTGCTGCTTTAATGCGTGAAATAGAACGTGCACGTCAGTTTGGATTTACAGAAGGAGAATATACCCGAATGAAAGCAGACTATTTGCGCGCACTGGAAAACGTATATAACGAAACGCAGTAAAATGAAAAGCGAACAGTTTGTCAGCCAATACGTATCCAACTTCATCAATGGAGATCCAATTCCAAGCATAGAAGACGAATACGCACTTATGACACAAATTGTTCCCAATATACCATTGGACAACGTAAACCAGCTGCTGAAATCATTGGTTACAGACAGTAATACAGTAGTCAGCCTGTTCTGCCCGGACAAACCAGGAGTAAAACTTCCTACAGAAGCCGATATCAAGAAAGTGCTTGCTGATGTAAAAGCAGAAAAGCTGGAAGCATATGTCGACAAGGTTTCAAATGAACCTCTGATGAAAGAAACTCCTAAAGGAGGCAAAGTCATAAAAACAGAAAAAGGACCTTTCGAATCGACCATTCTTACTCTGAACAACGGTGTACGTGTTATCCTGAAGTCTACAAACTTCAAGGCAGACGAAATCAGAATGTCTTCATTCAGCCGCGGAGGAACATCTTTGTTCGATGAAAAAGATGCTCTCCAGTTCAAGCAAATCAATGAAGTTGCAGGCTTAGGTGGTTTGGGCAACTTCAGTATTGTCGACCTGCAGAAAGTTCTGTCGGGTAAGGTTGCATCAGCCTCAGCATCTGTAAACACACTGAGCGAAGCCGTTTCAGGCAAATGCTCTCCTAAAGATCTGGAAACTATGTTGCAGCTGACTTACCTCAGCTTTACAGCTCCACGTATGGATGCAGCAGCATTCGAATCATACAAGAGTCGTTTGAAAGCACAGCTTGCCAATATGGAAGTTAATCCGAACATTGCCCTGAGCGATTCTTTAAGAAAAGAATTGTATGGTGATAATCCTCGTGTCCTTCGTATCAAAGCTGATATGGTAGACCAGACCGATTACCAGAAAATTATGGATATGTACAAAGACCGCTTCAAGGATGCTAGCGACTTTACATTCATTTTCGTAGGTAATATCGATCAGGCAACAGCAACTCCTCTTATTGAGCAATATCTGGGTTCTCTTCCTTCAATCAACCGCAAGGAAGACTTCCGTGATGTAAATCTGGACATCCGTAAGGGTGAGCACAAGAACGTATTCCACAGAGAATTACAGACTCAGAAAGCTACTGTATGTATCATCAGAAGCGGTGAATGCGAATACACATTAAAGAACCAGCTGATGATGAGCATGCTTTCTCAATTGCTTACAATGGAATATACAGAAACCGTACGTGAGGACGAAGGAGCATCTTATGGTGTAGGTGTATCAGGCGATATCAGCCTATATCCGAAAGTAGAAGCCACTTTGCAGATTTCATTCGATACTAATCCGGAAAAGCGTGCTAAGATGAGCAGCTTGATAGACAAAGGTATCAATGATTTTATTGCCAATGGTCCGAAAGCAGAAAACCTGCAAAAGGTTAAAGAATACATGCTGAAGAACTACGAAGCTAACCAGAAAGAAAACGGTTACTGGATGAACATCCTGTATAGCTATTTCTGGGAAAATTCAGATATGGCAACCGGATATGCTGATACAGTAAACGGTATCACAGCAGCCGATCTCCAGCACTTTGCAAAAGATTTCTTCTCACAAAACAACCGCATCGAAGTAAGCATGACTTCAGGCGACACAAAGTAATAACTTAAACCTGAAGATTATGCTCTTCCTGGAAATACGCAGAAACCGGAAGCTCGCCGCCAGGCGAAGCCCGATGTTCGAAAAGAACCGTTTTGCCAAGGTTTTCATGTATTGCGGAATAGCATTTTGGGCAGCATACCTTCTTTTTATAGGGGTAATGCTGCCCTTTGCTTTTCAAGAAAGTTTTCCCGGCATGGAACCTTACCACATCCTCAATCAGGGATTAGTCATCATTCTGGCTATTGACTTTCTGATACGCTTTATGCTTCCTTCTTCCATACAAGAAATCAAGCCATATCTCTTGCTGCCTGTTCCCAAAAGGAAAGTCATATTCACTTTTCTTCTGGATAAACTTTGGCATCCGTTTAATTTCTTCTGGCTATTCCTGTTTATCCCTTTCGCCCTGATTACCATTACACGCTTTTATGGGATAACGGGAGTTATTGGATATACGGTAGGTATCTGGCTGCTGATGGTAATGAACGGTTACTGGAGCACACTGATATGTACATTAAAACGAGAAAAATTTATCTATTTTCTCGGAAGCATACTCTTTTACGGAATACTGGCCTTACTGGAATTCTTGCCTGAAACAGGCTGGATAAGTACACTCACCATGAATTGGGGAGAAGGTTTCATACTTTGGAATCCGTTGTCTTTCGGTGGAGCAATTGTACTTATCTGCCTGCTCCTATTCATCAATTACATTGTGCAGTTACATTTTCTTTATAAAGAGCTGTCACATACAGAAGATACCAAGATCAAGCATATCAGCAGCTATAAGTTTCTCGACCGCTACGGAAATGTTGGAGAATATATGCGTCTGGAGCTGAAAATGTTTTTCCGCAATAAAGCCCCCCGCAGCCAGTTCTGGGGATTTATCTTCATCATGTGCATGTTTGCGATAGCACTTGCCAGCGACGTTTATGGCGACAGCTACATGAACAATTTCATTTGTCTGTATTGCTATTGCATATTAGGACTGATGACACTGAACCGCATCATGACGTTCGAAGGAAACTATATCGACGGATTGATGGTGCGGAAAGAGAGCCTTTACAATATGCTCCGCGCCAAATATTACCTGCAATGTATCTTTCTGGTCATCCCTTTCCTATTCAGCCTTATCCCGGTCTGCATGGGTACAATTCCTCTGCTTATGTCAATAGCTTATCTATGTTTTACAATGGGAACCATATTTGCCATGATGATGCAAATGGCAGTCTACAACAACAAGACTGCACCTCTCAACACCAATACCATAGGTAAGCAGCAAGGCAACAACATGTACCAGTCGCTTATCGTGATATGTGCTTTCAGTCTTCCGTTGCTGATAAACAAAGCTCTCACCCTATTCCTCGACGAAACAATCGCCTACATAATACTTATCATATTAGGATTGTCGGGCTTTGTCACACACCGTTACTGGATACACAATATCTATGTCCGGCTGATGAAACGGAAATACCAGAACATGGAAGGATTCAGAAACACCCGTTAATACGAAAACAAAACCATGGATATAACAATAGACCAACTTAAAAAAGTATATGGTACAAAAGTGGCACTCGATATAGACCACTATACCATCCGTCATGGAGAAATAATAGGACTTGTCGGAAACAACGGTGCAGGCAAAACCACCCTGTTCCGTCTCATGCTCGATCTGCTGAAAGCAGACAACGGCTTTGTCCGGATAGGAGAAACAGAAGTCAGCAGCAGTGAAGCCTGGAAAGAAACAACAGGAGCTTATCTGGATGAAAGCTTTCTGATAGACTACCTTACTCCCGAAGAATATTTCTATTTCGTAGGACGCATGTGCAACCTCAACCGCCAGACAGTGGACGAACGTCTGGCAGTCTACGAACGTTTCATGAACGGTGAAATACTGGGACAGAAAAAACTGATCCGCAATCTGTCAGCCGGTAACAAGCAAAAAATCGGAATTCTAGCCGCACTGCTCAACCAGCCGGAACTGATTATTCTGGACGAGCCATTCAATTTTCTCGATCCCAGTTCACAGTCGGCATTGAAACAACTTCTGGTAGCCTATAACCAGTCAACCGGAGCAACCATTCTTGTATCCAGCCATAACCTGAATCATACAACAGACATCAGCACCCGCATAGCTCTGCTGGAACACGGTAAGCTGATACGTGACTTAGATAACAGCGACGGCAGCGCAGGAAATGAACTGGAAACCTATTTCGCCGTATAAAGACCTATTTCGCGGCATAAATTCAAAAGCGCAACAAGGCAACCTCTCCCCAACGCCTGTTGCGCTTTTATCATTAAATCCCGTTAAAATAACTACCGGCAACCT
>ENA-OQJS01000168-OQJS01000168.1-human-gut-metagenome-genome-assembly--contig:-NODE-168-length-12293-cov-1.980519_pt1 | contig 12293 bp, 10 predicted proteins | sample MGYA00242598_ERZ504764 | MGnify/ENA primary metagenome ERZ504764 (study PRJEB26092, sample SAMD00036368) | human gut metagenome | host: Homo sapiens | study: EMG produced TPA metagenomics assembly of...
TTCACGCCTTACCCGATTATTCGCCTTATTCTCTGGAGAAATATGAGTGTCTTAAAGATATCATGTGTATAACTTGCATGGTCTGAGTGGAAGAATAGCCTATCCTTAGGCTGGGAAGGTAGGGAGAAGATATCTTGATTGGTGGTAATGAATAGTCTGTAAGAGTGTGTAAAGCTTCAGTTTACTGAATATAAAAAAAGAGGACAAAAGATTTTATCTGAAAATCTTTCGTCCTCTGGTTATGGATGATGTATTGATGTTTTTCTAAAATCAGTACGGTGTATATTATCTTGTATACTGACCGTACATTGCCATTGCACTTGTATTCAAGTTTTTCTTAATAGCTTTGAATAAATCTTTTACCTGTTTCATAATTGTTACCCTTTCTTTTGTTTTTGCGTTTACTAAGTTAATTTAGTATTGCTTTTCCCCTCTTTTTATGGGGTTAGTCTAGTTAATGTTATCCTTGTTTTATGTTTTACAACACAAAATTACAGGGTTTTGTTTATTCTTTATTCATCTAATAAGAAAAAAATGACTTCCGATGCCCTTTTCTTGATTTATATCAAAGAGTGCTTCAAGGAATAAGCAGCGAAGAGTCTCCGTAGCTCAGGAAACGGAAATCGTGTGCCAGTGCATAATCATAGATTTTATGCCAGTCACCTTTTACGAAAGCCGAAACCAGCAAAAGCAGTGTACTTTGAGGCTGGTGGAAGTTTGTGACCATGCGCTTCACTATTTTGTATTCGTATCCGGGAGCGATAATAATCTGCGTACTTGTATGGAGTGCGTCAAGATTATGGCGGTTCATATAATCCAATATACATTGCAGTGACTCTATGGTACTGAGTGTAACATCCGATTCATAGGGTTGCCACTGTTTTACGTGCAATTCTTCCTGACTGGCATCAGGATTCTGGCTGATAGTTACTCCTATATAATATAAGCTTTCGAGTGTACGTACGGAAGTTGTACCAACGGCTACAGCTTCTCCTCGATGTGCAATCAGCTTTTCTATAGTGCTTTTGTTGACCGAAATGTATTCTGTATGCATTTCGTGACCTTCTATTTCTTCGCTTTTTACCGGTTTGAATGTTCCGGCTCCTACGTGCAGCGTGACTTCTTCCAAGTCTACACCTTTTTCTTTGAGCGATGCCAGTACGCGTTCTGTAAAATGCAGTCCGGCAGTAGGAGCAGCAACCGATCCTTTTATTTTAGAGTAAACAGTCTGATAAGTTTCCTTGTCGCTTTCCTGAGTTTCACGATTCAGATAAGGTGGAATAGGCAGTTCGCCGAATACTTCCAGTATATCGGCAAAGGTAACTTCCGGATTATCCCAGGTGAAATCTACCCAATGACTTGTACCGTGACATTCTCCGCGTGTAGCAGTCAGCGTGATTGTTTTTCCCTTTACCGTCATCTCTTTATGCAGCGGCCCTTCTTTCCATTTCTTCAGGTTACCGATCATACATAACCATGCGGCATGATGAGTCTGCTGGAAATTGAGTACATAATCGTTTGGCTGAATAGGTTCCAGACAAAATATTTCGATCAGTGCACCTGTTTCCTTTCTGAAGTGCAGGCGTGCCTGAATAACTTTTGTATTATTGAAAACCATCAGCATACCCGGTTCCATATAGTCGGGTAAAGAAGTAAATACAGTTTCGCTTACTTCCCCGTGGCGATATACAAGTAATTTCGACTGGTCGCGTACAGGAAGAGGGAATTTAGCAATACGTTCATCGGGTAGCGGATAGTTATAATCGCTGATTTTTATATGCTTAGTTTCTGTCATAGTGTTGAGTAGTATTTTTTTTATGTCTGCAAAATTACTGAATTTCTTTCGGGTTTTTGTTCTCAGTCCTATAAGAATAACTTTTTTTATTCTTGTTTCTTTCGGAATACACTTTTGGATACATGAGCTGGCAGTTTTTTATCGGAAAAACTGCCTGAAGTCCGCTTTTGGGGAAGTAGGTTTCAGATATTTCCTATATAGATAAAGGAAAAACATTGCTTTAAAAAGTAGGTAAAAATATCATTACTCACTGGTAAAATCCTTACTTTTGCGTAATAAACCAAATAAGAAGAAAATATGAAAATAGGAGATAAAGTCCGCTTCCTTAGCGAAGTAGGAGGAGGAATAGTAAGAGGATTTCAGGGAAAAGATGTTGCGCTGGTAGAAGGTGAAGACGGTTTTGAGATACCTATGCTGATAAAGGAGTGTGTTGTCATTCAGACGGATGACTATAATATTCCGCTTAAGTCAGCAAAGAAATCCGAAGCACCGCAAGCAGCCGAAGAAGAAATAGAGGAAGAAAAGCCTGTAACATACCGTGCTCCGGAGATACGGGGAAATGATGTATTGAACGTATATCTGGCTTATGTGCCTCAGGATGTAAAGGCCATTTCATCGACTGCTTTTGATGCTTATCTGGTGAACGACAGCAACTATTTTGTCGATTATCTGTATTTGTCGGCAGAAGGAAAAAGCTGGACATTGCGCAGCAGAGGAACCATCAAGCCGAATATGAAGATGCATCTGGAGGAATTCGAAAAGAGTGCATTGAACGGTATGGAACATGTAGCCGTACAGCTGCTTGCTTATAAAGACGACCGTACTTTCCTTCTGAAGAATGCTATCAATACGGAAGTGCGTATTGATACCGTAAAATTCTATAAGTTGCATACGTTCCAGCAGAGTGATTTCTTTGCCGAACCGGCTTTGATATACGATATTGTACGCGATGATGAAGAAGTAAAACAAGTATATGTTTCGGCCAACGATATCAAGGAAGCCCTGTTGCAGAAGAATGTGTCGGATGTTCCGGCCAAGTTGCAAAAGAAACAGCACAAGGTAAAAAATGATATTGTAGAAGTAGACTTGCACATTCATGAACTGCTGGACGATACTACAGGTATGGGAAATGCTGAAATGCTGAACTATCAGCTTGATGTATTCCGCAAGACACTGGAAGAATACAAGAATAAGAAAGGACAGAAAATCGTGTTTATCCACGGAAAAGGTGACGGAGTCTTGCGTCGTGCTATACTTGATGAACTCAAGCGCAAATATAAAAACTATCCCAGTCAGGACGCTTCGTTCCGCGAATACGGTTTCGGAGCTACCATGGTGACTATCCGATAACCGGGGTAACAGCAGGAAATCAGAATACCATTCCAGACATAAGTCACACAGATTTATTCCTGCTCTGAAAATATCAGCATCTTTTCAGAAAAAGATGCTGATATTTTAATCAAAAGAAGAGCATATTTTCCGGAAAAGAAGAGCATGTTTTTTAGGTCTGTGTACAGTAAGTGTAATTCATTGAAATGCACGGATATACATCTAAGTGTACAAATTTCTATTTCCCTGCTCTTTTTGAATCCTTATCTTTGCCTGAAAGAATCCAATTCAGGCATTTTTTATATGAAAACACACATTATCCGTCGTGCTTTGCTTGCACTAGGCATCTGTTCTGCACTGAATATGCAGGCACAGGCTCCACATCCCGAACGTATCTACCTGTCGGGAACAGGTACAGACTATACCCGTACATGGGAATTTTATTGTTCCAAAGGACAAAATTCCGGAAAATGGAAATCCATAGAGGTTCCTTCCTGCTGGGAATTGCAAGGATTTGGAGAATACACTTATGGACGTTATTATACTATCAAGGGAGCAAAACCCAGTGATGAAACAGGTATATACCGCTATCGTTTTCTTACTCCCGATTGTGGAAAAACCGACCGCGTCAAACTGTTTTTCGACGGGGTAATGACCGATGCCGAAGTTTGGGTAAATGGCAAACCGGCAGGACAGATCCATCAGGGAGCTTTTTATCGTTTTTCTTATGACATAACTTCACTGCTGAAAACCGAGGGGGAAAACCTGCTCGAAGTGAAAGTAGCCAAGCAGTCTGCAAACAAGTCGGTGAATGCTGCCGAACGACGTGCCGACTGGTGGCTGTATGGGGGCATCTATCGTCCGGTATGGCTGGAGGTCGTTCCTGCTGTTTCGATGGAACATTTTATACTCGATGCACGTGCCGACGGTTCGTTGCGTGCTTCGGTACGCACGACTGGTAATGCCGAAGGACATGTGCTGGCTGTATCAATAAGAGGATTGAAAGACGGAAAGCCCTTACGGACACTGCAAGGCAAAGAGCAGGTCAGTTGTCCGCTTGCCACCTCCGGCAGAGAAACCGAGTTTACATGCAAATGGTCGGATGTAAAAGTATGGAATACCGAAGCTCCGGAACTTTATGTGGCGCGTCTGGAACTGAAAGACCGCAGCGGAAACGTTATTCAGGTTCGTGAAGAGCGGATCGATTCCGTACCATTGAGTTTTTTCCGCAAGACGGTATTTATCTGAACGGAACCCGCCTGATTGTGAAAGGTATCAACCGGCACTCGTTTTCGGTAGATGGCGGACGGACTACAAGTGCAGCCATGAGTCGTCAGGATGCTCTGCTCATTAAAGAAATGAATATGAATGCTGTCCGTTCCCATTATCCGCCCGATGAACATTTTCTTGATATGTGCGACTCTCTCGGACTGGTATATATCGATGAGCTTTCGGGCTGGCATGGACGTTATGATACGGAAACCGGTGCACGGCTGATCAGAGAAATGGTAGAACGGGATGTGAATCATCCGTCGGTTATCTTATGGAGTAACGGAAACGAAGGCGGATGGAATACCGATAATGACAGCCTTTTCTGTAAATACGATAAGTTTCAGCGTCGGCATGTCATCCATCCTTGGGCTGATTTCGACGGACTTGATACGCATCATTATCCGCCTACCTTACAGGTGTGGCACGCTTTACCAACGGATATAAGGTGTTTATGCCTACAGAGTTTATGCATGCCATGTACGATCAGGGTGGAGGAGCCGGACTTCGTGACTTTTGGGACAGGTGGATGACGAATCCCATGTTTGCAGGAGGCTTTATCTGGGTATTCTGTGACGAGGCTCCCAAACGTTCCGACAGAGGAGGCGTGCTCGATTCGGACGGATCGAATGCTCCCGATGGTGTTGTGGGACCGCGCAGGGAAAAGGAAGGAAGTTTCTATGCCATACGTTCCCAGTGGTCGCCGGTACAGATAAAACCCTTGCTTATAACAGAACATTTTGATGGAAGCTTTTTCGTCTCGAATGAATATATCTATACCAATTTAAAGGATTGCCGGATGACTTATGAAGTTTTGTCGTGTGACATTCCTATGCAGGGAGCTGTTTCCCGTATATTGGCGCGTGGCGAGGTTACGCTTCCTGCCTTGTCTCCGGGTGAGACAGGCAAAGCTCGTTTTTCGTTGCCGGCTTCTTTTGCTGAAGGAGATGTATTGAAACTGGAAGCCTTCGACAGGGACGGACATTGCATTTGTGACTGGTCTTTTCCTATCCGGCTGGCAAATCCGTATTTTCAGCGTCATTTGGCACAGGTTTCCACAGGCTTGTCCGGTAATACTGTTTCGGCACGTAACAACGGAAAAGAAATTGTACTGAAAAGTGAGAAGGTAAGCGTAACTTTCGATGCGGCTACGGGGATGATTCTCCGTGTGCTTTCGGGGAATACTGAGATACCTTTAACCAATGGTCCGGTAGCAGTCGGCATGAAGATGCTCTACCAGCCTGCCAGCAGTTATGTGCGTCAGGATTCGGAAGAAGCCGTTTTTTGTGCCCGCTACAAGGAGGAGCTGATTCGATTGTCTGGCGGCTTACCTCTCAGGGATTGCTTTACATGGATGCGGTACTGCTGAACCGTGCGTCGGGAGGCGGAGGTTTCGATGATGCTTTCATGGATACGGAGGTATATAATCTGGGATTGACTTTTTCTTATCCGGAACGCATTTGTAAGGGGATGAAATGGCTGGGCAGAGGACCTTACCGGGTGTGGAAAAATCGTATTCCGGGTACGAATTATGGTATCTGGCATAAAGATTACAACAATACCGTTACGGGCGAGAGTTACGACAATCTCGTTTACCCTGAATTTAAGGGCTATCATGCCAATATGTATTGGGCTACGTTCGAAAGCGATACAGCACCTTTTACTGTTTATTCGCGTACGGACGGTATTTTCTATCGTGTCTTTACACCCGAAGAACCGAAAGGCAGTGCAAAACGGACCATGCCCGAATTTCCTGAAGGGGATATATCGTTCTTGCTTGATATCCCTGCCATCTGTTCGTTCAAGCCGATTGAACAACAAGGTCCGAACAGTCAGCCGGGAAATATACGTATCAAGAAGGGAGATGAAGGGTTACGTCTGAACCTGATGTTCGATTTCAGAAAAGAGAATTAAAAATATTCTCGTTGGGTTGTACTGCTAAAACTGTTTTATTTTGGCGGGATAAATTAATAATAATGTGTACCTTTGCAAGCTGAAATCAGAACAAGTGTATGCAACAAGACAATAAACCTATTATTGAAGTAAAGAATGTGTCGAAGTTTTTTGGTGAAAAAACGGCACTCGATAATATAAACTTATCTATCCGTAAAGGTGAGTTTGTGACGATTCTTGGTCCTTCCGGATGCGGAAAGACTACTTTGCTGCGGCTTATCGCAGGTTTTCAGACTGCCTCGGAGGGCGAGTTGTACATTGGTGGGAAGGAGATTACACAAATTCCTCCGCATCGTCGTCCGGTGAATACGGTATTCCAGAAGTATGCTTTGTTTCCTCACCTGAATGTATATGATAATATCGCTTTCGGACTGAAGCTGAAAAAAATGCCTAAGGCAGAAATGGAGAAAAAGGTGAAGGCTGCGTTGAAAATGGTGGGTATGACCGACTATGAGTACCGTGACGTAAACTCTTTGTCGGGCGGACAGCAGCAGCGTGTGGCTATTGCCCGTGCCATTGTAAACGAGCCGGAAGTGTTGTTGCTTGATGAGCCTCTTGCTGCACTCGACCTGAAAATGCGTAAGGACATGCAGATGGAGTTGAAGGAAATGCACCGCCGTCTGGGCATTACCTTTGTTTATGTTACTCACGATCAGGAAGAAGCATTGACACTGAGTGATACCATCGTGGTAATGAGCGAAGGAAAAATCCAGCAGATAGGTACACCGACAGATATCTATAATGAGCCGATCAATTCGTTTGTTGCCGATTTTATTGGTGAAAGTAATATCTTGAACGGTACGATGGTGCGTGACTGTCTGGTTCGTTTCTGCGGTCAGGAGTTTGAGTGTGTGGATAAGGGATTTGGAGAAAATGCTCCTGTCGATGTGGTGATACGTCCGGAAGACTTGTATATATTTCCTGTTTCCGATGCTGCACAGCTTCGCGGTATCGTTCAGTCGTGCATCTTTAAGGGAGTGCATTACGAAATGGCAGTTGCTGTGGGCGATTATGAGTTTCTGGTACAAGATTATCATGCTTTCGAAGCAGGTTCGGAAGTCGGTCTGCTGATTAAGCCGATGGACATACATATCATGCAGAAGGAACGTGTATGTAATACGTTTGAGGCATCCATGATGGATGAAACGCATGTGGAATTTCTCGGTTGCGAGTTCGAATGTCCTCGGGTGGACATGAGTGACTCGTCACGCGACTGGAAAAATGTGAAGGTAGAGGTCGATTTCGACAAAGTGATATTGCAGGATAATGAAGAAGACGGTATGCTTACCGGTGAAGTGAAATTCATACTTTATAAAGGAAACCATTATCATCTTACTGTCTTTTCCGATTGGGACGAGAATGTATTCGTCGATACTAATGATGTGTGGGACGATGGTGACCGTGTAGGTATCACTATTCCTGCTGAGGCTATTCGTGTAATATGTTAATATAAGGATAATGAAGAAATTGCAACATTTTTTCTCTTCACGCAAGAGTTGGGTTTTGCCGTATCTCATTTTTTCGGTCATATTCGTAATTATTCCGCTGTTGCTGATTGTAGTATATGCATTTACCGACGATATGGGACATCTTACACTGGCTAATTTCAGTAAGTTTTTTGCTCATTCGGAGTCTGTCAATACATTTGTGTACTCTATAGGTATTGCCATTCTTACTACTCTTGGCTGTATATTACTGGGTTATCCGGTAGCCTGGATTCTGAACAACAGCAAGAATCTGAGTTATTCGCGTACGCTGATCATGTTGTTTATCCTTCCGATGTGGGTAAACATTCTGGTACGTACACTTGCCACGGTAGCGTTGTTCGATTTTTGCAGGCTGCCGTTGGGAGAGGGAGCTTTGATTTTCGGTATGATATACAATTTTATTCCCTTTATGATTTATCCCATTTACAATACCTTGCAGAAGATGGACAGAAGTTACATTGAAGCAGCACAGGATTTGGGAGCAAACTCTTTCCAGGTATTCTGGAAGGTTATATTTCCTTTGTCCATGCCGGGTGTGGTAAGCGGTATCATGATGGTATTCATGCCTACTATTTCGACTTTTGCCATTGCCGAGCTGTTGACCATGAACAATATCAAGCTTTTCGGAACTACCATACAGGAAAATATAAACAACAGCTTGTGGAACTACGGAGCAGCTCTTTCGCTCATCATGTTGTTCCTTATTGCCGCAACTTCCTTGTTTACTCCCGAAAATAAGGATGAGTCGGAGAGAGGAGGTGGTGTATGGTAAGAAGAATCATCGAGCAGACATATTTGTGGATATTGCTGATTTTGCTTTATGCACCTATTTTGATTATTGTGGTTTATTCGTTTACCGAGCAAAAGTGCTGGGTAACTGGACAGGTTTTTCATTTAAGCTTTATGAGTCACTGATGAATACCGGTGCACACCATTCGCTGATGAATGCCTGTATCAATACGATCGCCATTGCTTTCATTGCTGCTACGGTTTCTACTTTGTTGGGAAGTATTGCAGCTATTGGAATATTCAACTTGCGGGCTCGCAGCCGGAAAGCTGTAGGATTTATCAATACGATTCCTATCTTAAACGGGGATATCATTACGGGTATATCGCTGTTCCTGCTGTTTGTTTCTTTGGGAGTAACACAGGGATTTACAACTGTTGTGCTGGCTCATATTACTTTTTGTACGCCTTATGTGGTGCTGAGTGTACTTCCCCGTCTGAAACAGATGAATCCGAACCTGTATGAAGCAGCACTCGATCTGGGAGCAACACCGATGCAGGCACTCTGGAAAGTGATTATTCCTGAGATACGTCCGGGTATGATCAGCGGTTTCCTGCTGGCACTGACTATCTCGTTCGATGATTTTGCCGTAACAGTGTTTACCATCGGTAATCAGGGACTGGAAACCCTCTCTACTTATATTTATGCCGATGCCCGAAAGGAGGACTGACTCCTGAGCTTCGTCCGTTGTCCGCCCTTACGTTTGTTGTTATATTGGTATTGTTGATTATTATTAACCGCAGAGCCGGAAAAGCTCAGAAGAAATAAGGCTTTGCCGGAGTAGAAACCGTGTGCTGAAACATAGAATGAAAAGATTATATCAATTTGTCGTATGTCTGTGGGCTTGCCTTACGATGGCAAGCTGCTATAATGCTGATGAGTCACGCCAGAATATATTGAAAGTATATAACTGGGCAGACTATATTGGTGAAGGCGTGCTGGAAGATTTTCAGCAATACTATAAAGAACAGACAGGAGAAGATATACGTATCGTTTATCAGACTTTCGATATAAACGAAATCATGCTCACCAAAATCGAAAAAGGGCATGAGGATTTTGATGTGGTATGTCCTTCGGAATATATCATCGAACGAATGCTGCATAAAGGTTTGTTGCTGCCTATCGATACTACCTTTGCACATTCTCCTAATTACATGAAAGGTATTTCTCCGTATATTCTTCGACAAATAAATAAGCTGGGAACTGCTGAAAATCCGGCAAGCCGATATGCTGTATGTTATATGTGGGGAACTGCCGGACTGTTGTACAATACTCAGTATGTTATTGCCGAGGATATGAAAACATGGGGCTGTCTGTGGGACAAACGTTTTGCAGGACGTATTCTGATGAAAGACGCCTATCGTGATGCTTATGGTACAGCTATGCTGTATGCTTACCGCAAGCAGCTTGCCGACAGTACCGTTACTGTTCCTGAATTGATGAACGATTATTCTCCGGCAGCTATGGATACGGTAGAAAAGTATCTGAAACTGTTGAAACCCAATGTTGCTGGCTGGGAAGCCGATTTCGGAAAGGAGATGATGACAAAGGGAAAAGCATGGATAAATATGACTTGGAGCGGTGATGCACAATGGGCTATCGAAGAAGCTGAACAGGTGGGTGTCGATTTGTCTTATTCTATCCCTGAAGAAGGTAGTAATATCTGGTACGACGGATGGGTGATTCCGAAGTATGCCAAGAACGTAAAAGCTGCAAGTTACTTTATCAACTTTCTGTGCCGTCCCGATATTGCTTTGCGCAATATGGAAGAAAATGGCTATGTCAGCGCAATAGCAGCTCCCGAAATCATGGAAGCATGCATTGATACAACACTGACTGAAACGGTGGATGCAAGCTACTTTTTCGGACCGGAAGGACGTGATGTAAAATTACGCAATACGCAATATCCTGATATTTCTGTCGTAAACCGTTGTTCCATGATACGCGATTTTGGTGACAAGACGGTCAATGTGCTTGAAATATGGTCACGTATCAAAGGGGATAATTTGAATAGCGGGATTGTTATTCTTATTCTGGTTGTTGTCGCAGGACTGAGCGGATGGCAGATACACCGCCGTATTCAGACGTACAAGCGTAAACGCAAGCAGCATCGTAAGCGCCGGCGTAGATGATTATCCCTAAAAGAAATAGGAAACTCCCTATCGGCAAATGGAGAGTTTCCGTTGCAGGAGGATTTTTATCCTCCTATTTTTGTATCAGGAAATTAAAAAAATATTGAATATGAAGATTAAGAAGTTCGCATTATTACTTTGCCTTGCGCTTTGTGCATGTTGTTTGCCGGCAAATGCCTCGTCATTAGGCGATATACGCGTCAACGCTCGTTTTCTGACAGACCGTATGGCTTTCGAACTGAATCTGAACCAGAGTCAGTACAATGATTTGTTTGAAATAAACTTTGACTTTCTGAGTGGAGTGGATCCTTATCTGACGGGTATGGCATGTGCCGATGCTGCTGCACTTGATGCTTATTATCGGTATTTGGATGAAAGAAACGATGACCTTCGCTGGATTCTTTCCAGTTCGGCATACACTCGTTTTCTTGCAATCGAATACTTTTTCCGTCCGATTTATGCGATGAATAATGTTTGTTATCTGCGGGTGTATAAGGTATACCCTAACAGAAGTTTCTTCTATTTCGGACGTCCGGTACATTACCTTACTTACCATGGAGCACACAGCCGCCGTTTTTACCGGAATACAGGCTATTACTGTGCGCATTATACCGGTCGTTATCATCATCCGGTGTATAAAGGTCATTTCCACTCTCGTCCGGAGTTCAGAAAACATGACTTTATCGCTCCTCGGCCGGTTAAGAATCCCGGATATTATTTTACTCCGGCACGACCTTCAGCTCCGGCAGCACCCTCTCATCGTCCTGAGGCACGTCCGCCATATCGTCCGGGTATAAGTGCAAAACCTGCTCCCAAACCGGTACCAAAGCCAGACAAACGTCCGCCTCATGCAAGTGGTATCCGTCCGCCTCAAAACGGAAATCACCATTCGGTCAGACCCGGTACTTCCAGACCGTCGGATAAAGCTCCCAACAGGGTGACAAGACCTTCAAGGACAGAACGTAAGGATAACCGTCCGTCTGTTCGTCCGGAAAGAAAAGAAAACAGGAAACCAGTTAAACAAATAAAAGAAAAATCTTTCTTGCACAACATGTAAGTAAAACGTATTTTTGCGGCAGATATCAATAAAGATATTATGAAAAGTCGAGTACTTAAATGGATTGCCGCAGGATTGATTGCAGTTGTGCTTGTGGCAGGAACAGGACTCTTTCTTTTTCGGGGAGCCCTGTTGCGCTGTGTTGCCGATGAAAAGTTGGCTGCTTTAGAGCAGCGTTATAACTTGCGTATTGCCTATCGTGAATTGGGAATGCCTTCTTTGTCTGTCATCCGCCTGGAAGGATTGACGGTAGTTCCTGAAGATCACGATACCTTACTGACTCTCGAAAAAGCCGAGATCGATATCGATTTGCTTCCTTTGCTTAGAAAAAGAGTTTCCGTACATCAGGTTGATGTAGAGGGTATGAAACTTTCTTTTGTAAAGCAAGGTAATGATTTCGAACTATAGTATTTTCTTTTACCTGTTCGAATCAGACTGTATCGGACGGTGCTGATTCGGGTAAAGTAGAAAGTGTATTGGCTGA
>ENA-OQJS01000169-OQJS01000169.1-human-gut-metagenome-genome-assembly--contig:-NODE-169-length-12291-cov-1.643374_pt1 | contig 12291 bp, 15 predicted proteins | sample MGYA00242598_ERZ504764 | MGnify/ENA primary metagenome ERZ504764 (study PRJEB26092, sample SAMD00036368) | human gut metagenome | host: Homo sapiens | study: EMG produced TPA metagenomics assembly of...
GACTCGGAAGGACTGTCGAAGAAAAATACGCAGAAACCAACACGAACAACGCAAGACAAGCCCGATGACGAGCCAGTGCATGATTGCCAGTTTGCCCATCGCTGATATGTATGGCTACAAGTCCGGAAAGCTGGATGCTTTCGAGTACAATGATATAGATTACCGGATAGAATACGGAAAAATTTCCTGAGGGGGTTACACTCAAACGGATATTTGAAAAACATTCAAATGTACCCCACATTCTGAAAAAACCGGAAATAAAGCACGTTACGACCAGTATGAAGATATTCTGCACGTGCATCGTCACCAGGTTGCAGCAGATAAGTACCGGACATACCATCATAAATATCTGTCGGGTAGTAAAGCGAAACTTCAGACGAAACAGAATGGGAAAAATCACTGTCATACCGATGAATGAGGCATATCCCGCCATCATCACATCTTCTTTCAGGCAACCCAATGCACTTGACATCTGTACAGACGTAGGAAGAAAAACTCCTCCATTGAACTGAAACACCATTGCAAAGAACAAGGAAAGAAGTATGCACACGGAAGTGGGGATAAATTCCTTGAAATATAAAATTCTAGGACGTTGTTCTTCTGCCATAATTTGTCTTTTATTGCAGTTTTACGTAACATTCCACGTTCATACCGGCACGTAAACGGCTTAGATTCTCTTTGCTGTTATTATGTGTAAATTCAATTCGGACCGGTATACGTTGTTCTACCTTTACAAAGTTTCCTGCCGAGTTGTCCTGAGGAATCAGGGAATAAAAGGAGCCGGTTGCATCTGAAATGGAAATAATCTGTCCTTGGTATTTCACCCCAGGTATAGCATCGACTGTCATTTCTACCAGTTGGCCCTGTTTCATATCGGTAGTCTGAGTTTCCTTATAATTGGCAATTACCCATTTTTCGGTTCCGTCTACAAGAGTCACCAAAGTCTGTCCCGATTGCACCAATTCTCCTTCATGGATATTTTTGCGTCCGGTCACTCCATCGGCTGTAGCACAGATTACAGTATACGACAAATTCAATTTAGCCAGATTCAAAGCAGCTTCTGCCAGCTTAATGTCCGATTCGTTCTGCTCCAGACGTTGGGTTTGTTCCTGTTTGACAAGCTCAGATGATTCTTTCTGACGCAACAACTGCTCGTAGCGGGCTTTCGTGGCAGCATAGTCGGTTTTTACACGATCGAACTGCTGTGGAGTGACTGCTTCTTCTTTCATCAGCTCTGCATAACGTTTGTAATCGGTTTCTGCATTCTGAAGGCGGACGCGCTGTTCCTCGATAGCAGCTTCGGTTACATAGATATTACTCTGAGTTGTATTGATGGTAGTATGCATAGCACTCTTCCTGCCAGTGCATTCTGGTAATCAGCCTCAGCCTGTGCTACTTTCAGCAAATATTCGGTATTTTCTATCACTACCAGTGTATCTCCTTTCTTAACGGACTGATATTCTTCAAAATAGATTTTTTTGATGAATCCCTGTACACGAGTATTGATAGGGCTTAAATGTTGTTTCACCTGAGCATTGTCTGTATACTCCACATCACCCAGATGTATAAACTTTCCACATATCCAGCTGATTCCTCCAGCCAGAACCAATGCTATAAAAAATTAGGGATAGCTCTTTTCTTATTTTTTTATCATAACGTCTTATTCAGTTTATAGCTTTATTAGAGATTTCCTGTCAGTTTTTTCAATAAATAATACTGGTATAAAATACCTATCTGATAATTCGCTAATTGCAGTTCCATATCCAGCTGTGTGTTACTGGCATCTAGCATATCTGTTATCAGTGCCAGACCGTTTACATATCGTTGACGGACAATATTGAAGTTCTCATGTGCCAGTTGTACACTTTTTTTCTGTGTGCGCAAACGTATATAGGCTTCATTCAGATTGACATATGCAGCATGAATATCATTCTCAGCCTCTTCTTCTGCACTCTGCGTGCCTCTTCCATTTTACGGGTAGCAAGCTGTGCCTGTTTCAGCTTTCTCTTACTTTTAAATAAGGCATCAATATTATATGAAATGCCGACACCAGCGTACCAATATGTAAAATTGTTATTCAACGGGGGGACTTCTATCAAAATAGGTCCAGTGAAATCGTTTGCTGCTACCAGACTTATCTTGGGCCTTCTTTCAGCACGTATCAAATCCTGTTTATTCTTTTCTTGCTCTATTCTGATATCAGCCAGCCTGACCGACGGAGTATGATGTATTTCGAGCAACCAGTCTTCTTCTGTACGGTTTTCAACATTAAATTTCAGAAGTTCGGTTGTATCGGGGAGGATTAGCACATCAGGCTCCAAACCGACTGCTGTAGCCAGTTTATGGCTCAACACATCTATTTTATCTTTGACAGAAGTCAACGAAAGTTCCAGACTCTGAAGCTGAAGCTCATAACGGGTTATATCACTCTTCAGCGCCGTTCCCTGACGATAAGACGCCTTCATATCCTTTACCAGCAAGCGGGTTTGAGAAATATTGCTTTCGTAAACACGCTTCTGATTGTTTAACTGGAAAAGATCCAAATAATATCCAGCCAGAAGAAAACGAATATCCTGGCGGTTTTCTACATATTCCAGTTCTGCTTCCTTTTTTTGTAACTTGCTCCGTTCGATTCCTTTTGCCACAGCTCCTCCAGCATATATCACCTGACTTGCTTCAGCACAAAAGAATTACCAAAATGAGGCATATCTGCATGTACTGCATGGGCGAAATTTCTATCGGTCATCACTCCGTCGCCTATATAGTTCAGTTCAACATGCGCCTGAATAGAAGGTAAACGATCATTGCAAGCTACTTTTACCCCTTGCTCAGCTTCAGATATTGCCAAATCGTACAACCGTATACGGTTATTATTCTGATCTGCCAACTGAAACATTTCATCGAGTGTCAATGAACGAGTCTGGGCTAACCCTTGCCCCAATAAACCTAAAAAAACAACACTAACTAATAATACTTTTTTTATCATATATTTTGTTTAGTCTTTATGCACATCAATACCAGACAAATAAATTCTCATTCCTATATCTGGTGTACAATAAAAGAATCACTATTCTTTTTGTCCTAAAAACTTACCTTACTTTTTTGTTATGCAAAAGTAAGTCTTTAATTTTGTTCCGAATTTGCACATTACGCAACAATATTATCAAAATAAGCCAAGTTTATTCCTGATGAATACAGAACAACAAGAATATATATCGCTAATAAGCCGTTCCACGCACGACGACATTCTTATCAAGAAAACCGGTTGGGAAGCAATCAATTTCCAGGAGCATGCGCATGAGAAATTCCAGATTATTTATACACTTTCCGGAACATTGCATGTAGAAACCGGAGGAGTAAACTATTTTGTTCCGGAAAAGCATATAGCATGGATTCCAGAAAAAGCCAGCCATAAGTTATCGAGCAACAGCCGGCAGGTTTCACTCATCATCTTTTATATTAATTTGAACATCACTCCTGATGATGGGAAAAACCGTTTCTCAATATATAGCACCAATGGTATTATAGCCGAAAACCTGAAGTTCATCGCATCAAAAGGGAAAGTCATTACACGCGGAAAGCAAACTGATCTATACAACTTTGCGTTAAGTTTTTTCAATTTACTTCCACAAATGACATTAGGGGCAGACTTTCTGCTGAAAACACTGGTTATCCCCAATGATTCACGCCTGCATCCTATACTGAACTACATAACAGAACACATACATGAAGACTTAAACATGGAACAGATAGCATCACAATATAACTTGTCAGTACGTAATTTAAGCAGGCTGTTTAATACATCAGGCATACACTTCAGCAGCTATGTAAACCATCTGCGTATTACACGTGCTATAGAACTCCTGACAGATGGAGATAATACGGTACAGGAAGTTGCTTACAAAGTAGGATTCAATACTCCCAACAACTTCAACAGAGTATTTAAACAAGTAACTGGAAAATCACCCAAAACATACATTAAGGGAATCTGAAAATCGACGAAATAACAATTCGTACTGCATGTAAAGTGAATATAAATGAAAGACAATCTCTCCGCACTATAAAAATATGTATCTTTGTAAGTTCAAATTCAACAATATATGAAAAAAAGAATCGCATACCTGATATTGGTCTTTGCAGTTATATTTATTTTCTTCATACTGCAAAAACCCTTTTTCATGCTTTATAATGATGCGCCCGGACGACTGGTTCCATTTAGCAGCTACTTGCAGGTAATGTTTCACGGAATGAGTCTCGATGCTGCTACTACAGGGTATCTTACTGCCATCCCATGGCTTACCATACTCATTAGTATATGGTTCAAGAAATTTCCTCTCCGTCAACTACTTGTAGGATACTACGCCATTGTCTGCTTGCTGATTTCACTGATCTTTGTAGGCGACATGTGCCTCTACCCTTTTTGGAACTTCAAACTTGACGCCTCTGTCTTTTTGTATCTGGACTCTCCGAAAAATGCTATGGCAAGTGTATCTACCGGTTTTATTATACTACGGATACTTGTCATCCTGTTGCTTTTTGGATTTGTAACCTGGATACTTTATCGGATTACTCCCCGATATCTGCCTCCAGCCAACAGAAAAATAACTGGTACACTTGCCACAATTCTGCTGGGAGGAGTACTTTTTATCATCATACGTGGAGGAGTGAGTGAATCAACCTCCAACATCGGTCAGGTATATTTCTGCAACGATGAGTTTTTAAACCATTCTGCCGTAAATCCAGCTTTCAGCCTGATAGCTTCAGCCGGAAAAACAAAAAACTACTCAGAACAATTCAACTACTTCGATGAGACACACCGTAAGGAACTGTTCGATAATCTTTATCCTACCGGAGGAGAAAACACAGTAGAATTACTAAATACCAAACGTCCGGATATCCTGATTATCCTAATGGAAGGTTTCGGTGCCACCATGGTAGAATCGCTGGGAGCGTGAAAGGCGCCAGCCCTAATATAGACCGTTTGTCAAAAGAAGGAATTTGGTTTACGCAATGCTATGCCAATAGTTTCCGGACAGACAGAGGAACGATTTGCACATTTAGCGGCTATCAGAGCTTTCCGGATCTATCGGTAATGAAAATACCAGCCAAGAGTCGTACATTGCCTTCTATCGCCGGAAAACTGGTAAAAGAAGGGTATCATACAGACTTTCTATATGGCGGTGATATTAATTTTACCAATATGAAAAGCTATCTGCTGGAAAGTGGATATCAGAAACTGACCGCTGATACCGATTTCCCCATGAGTCAGCACCAGAACGCTTGGGGAGTCAACGATGATATAACCTTCGATCATCTCTATCAGATGCTGAAAGACCGAAGAGACTCCCCCTGGCATACCGCTTTTCTTACTCTGAGCAGTCACGAACCTTTTGAAGTACCCTATCACCGGCTGAAGGAAAAGCAACCAAATGCTTTTGCTTTTACCGACCATTGCCTCGGAGAGTTCGTAGAGCGTATACGCAAAACTCCTGTTTGGAACAATCTGCTTATCGTTTGTCTGCCCGACCATGGATTCTATTATCCAGCCGAAGGAAACGGACACGACGCACGGATACATCATATTCCAATGCTCTGGTTAGGAGGAGCAGTTAAGCAACCGATGGTAATAAATCAAGTGATGAACCAAAGCGATCTGGCTGCGACCTTACTTGCTCAACTCGGCATCGACCACAGTGAATTTAACTTCAGCCGAAACATACTGAGTACAGCATATACTTATCCGTTTGCCTATTGGACATTTGGAGGAGGTTTTGCATTTGCCGACAGCACAGGAGTAACATTAGTAGACATTAATGCCGACCGCCCGATGCTGGAGATACCTTCACCTGATGAAAACCGAATCTTGCGTGGAAAAGCTATCCTACAAAGCTCCTACGATGATTTGGGAGAAAGGTAGCAGTATAAACATTATGTTTAAACGGACACTGTTTTCTCAATTTAATCTCTGCAACAATAAACAAAAATAGCTCTGCCATCTCCAAAACAGGGGAAGTCAGAGCTATTTTTTATTTGTAACATGAATAACTTATAGGCTTTTCACAGAATCCAAACTTCAGACATATTTCTTAGTTATACATGTTTCCCGATGTATCATTTCATTATTCCACGAATTTCACTTTTGCAGCTTCACGCGGTTTAGCAGCTGGAGCCTCATCAGGATAACCGAATCCTATGCAATACAGCAATTCATATCCTTCACTAAATCCTAATTTCTGCAAATATTCGGCAGCTTCAGGAGTCTTCATAAAACGAGCTGGACTTCCCAAACAGCAACTGCCAATACCCATAGACCATGCTGAAATCATCATATTTTCAGCAAGCAGACCACAATCGAAAGGAGAACTTTCCGATTTCGTATCATGACCGATGAACACCACTGTAGGAGCATTACGGAACATATTCTTGAATGCCGGATCTTCAGCTGCTTTCGGATTGGCTTTCTTATATAATTCTGTTACTCCATTGATATAATCAGCATTATCTACAACACGTACTTCCCAAGGTTGCTTATTCATTGCATTTGGAGCATTGATTCCGCATTCTACAATCGTTTGCATCTTTTCCCGCTCTACCGCCTGAGGTTTATACTGGCGAACACTACGACGTGTCATGATTGTTTCTACTACCTGATTTTTCAAGCTATCCTGTACAGGAGTTTCTGCCGGAGCCTGTTGCTGTGCTCCTCCTCCACATGCCATCAATGGCAATAATAACACAGCAAAAGCTGTTTGTTTTAAGTTTCTCATAAGCAATCTGTCTTATTTAAATTAGAAATTTTCTTTCCAGCGTTATTTTACGCAATATATCGATAAATCAACAGAAAAAATTGAAATTTATTTTCAATCTGGCATAAAAATAATTTTTTCTCCGCTATTTACACATATTTCTTTTAGAAAATTCAGAAGCACTACTCTATTTCATCATTCCACCAGATAAAAAAATAAGAGGATACTCTTTCGAGTACCCTCTTACGTTGGTTATTTTGTAACTTTATATTCAAATTACAATTTCGGACCAGCAGCAACCAAAGCCTTACCAGCTTCGTTTCCAGTGAACTTAGAGAAGTTCTTAATGAAACGACCAGCCAAGTCTTTTGCTTTTTCTTCCCACTGACAAGCACATTCGTAAGTGTCACGAGGATCCAAGATCTTCGGATCAACACCCGGCAATTCAGTTGGAACAACGAAATCGAAGTAAGGAATAGTCTTAGTAGGAGCTTTTTCGATAGAACCATCCAAGATAGCATCGATAATACCACGAGTATCGCGGATAGAGATACGCTTACCAGTACCATTCCAACCAGTGTTAACCAAATATGCTTTAGCACCAGTCATTTCCATCTTCTTAACCAATTCTTCTGCATATTTAGTTGGGTGCAATGACAAGAAAGCAGCACCGAAGCAAGCAGAGAATGTCGGAGTCGGTTCAGTGATACCACGTTCTGTACCAGCCAACTTAGCAGTAAATCCTGACAAGAAGTAGTACTGAGCCTGTTCTGGGTTCAGGATAGATACTGGAGGCAATACACCGAATGCATCAGCAGACAAGAAGATAACTTGTTTTGCGTGAGGACCCTTAGATACCGGTTTAACGATATTTTCGATGTGGTGGATAGGATAAGAAACACGAGTATTTTCTGTTACGCTCTTATCAGCGAAGTTGATTTTACCTTCAGCGTCAACAGTAACGTTTTCCAACAAAGCGTCACGTTTGATAGCGTTATAGATATCTGGTTCTGATTCTTTATCCAAGTTGATAACTTTAGCGTAGCAACCGCCTTCGTAGTTGAATACACCTTCGTTATCCCATCCGTGTTCGTCATCACCAATCAACTTACGTTTCGGGTCAGTAGACAAAGTTGTCTTACCTGTACCAGACAAACCGAAGAAGATAGCTGATTCAGTTTCGTCCATGTTAGTGTTAGCAGAGCAGTGCATTGAAGCGATACCACGCAATGGGTTGAAGTAGTTCATCATAGAGAACATACCTTTCTTCATTTCACCACCGTACCAAGTATTCAGGATAACCTGTTCTTTAGTAGTCAAGTTGAATACAACTGCAGTTTCTGAGTTCAGACCCAGTTCTTTGTAGTTTTCAACTTTAGCCTTAGAAGCGTTGTAAACAACGAAGTCAGGTTCGAATGATTCCAATTCTTCTTTAGAAGGACGGATGAACATGTTAGTTACGAAGTGAGCCTGCCATGCAACTTCCATGATAAAACGAACTTTCAAACGAGTAGCTTCGTTAGCACCGCAATAACCATCAACAACGAACAATTTCTTGTTTGACAATTCTTTTGCAGCCAAGTCTTTCAATACATTCCAAGTTTCTGTAGTAACAGGCTTGTTGTCGTTTTTATATTCTTCAGAAGTCCACCATACAGTATTTTCACTTGTAGCGTCTTTTACCAAGAATTTATCTTTAGGAGAACGACCAGTGTAGATACCAGTCATTACGTTTACTGCACCCAGTTCAGTTACCTGACCTTTTTCGAAGCCTTCCAAACCAGCTTTTGTTTCTTCTGCAAACAATACATCGTAAGAAGGATTGTGTACGATTTCTACGGTTCCAGTGATACCGTACTTAGTAAGATCTAAATTTGCCATTGTTCAAATGATTAATTTGGTTATTATATCAAATGTTTAGTTTTCCGTTTATACCATCCAATAGACCAGTGAGTTCAGTCCTCCTCGTCTTTGGCGATACAAAAGTAGTAGTTTATTTTTAAACTAAAGAAGTTATTACAGAAAAAAATCCGTAATAAACTAAAGATTTATACTTGTGTAACAAATCTGTCATTTCGACATTGCAACTACGAATATTACCACCTAGAATAATAAGTATAGTATTTAAATTGATAGATATCCATTCTTCCATATCTTTCATGAATTATCCGTATATTTGCGGCATAAACATGTAACAATCAAAAAAAGAGAAACAATCTATGAAAATTGTAGAACTGAACCGGAATAATAGTATTCTAAACCAGTATCTGGCAGAGATTCGCGATGTAAATATACAAGGTGACAGCCTGCGTTTCCGCCGCAATATCGAACGTGTCGGAGAAATCATGGCATACGAAATCAGCCGTGATCTTCCTTATCAACCGCTGGAGATACAGACACCTTTAGCCATGGCAACCGAAAACGTTCCTACTATACAGCCTGTCATTGCTACTATCCTGCGTGCCGGACTGCCGCTGCACCGGGATTCATTAACTATTTCGACCGCGCTGAGAATGCTTTTGTTTCGGCTTATCGCAAATACATAGATGCCGACAATTTTGATATCCATATCGAGTACATTGCCTCTCCGCGTTTGGACGGAAAGACGCTGATTCTGGTAGACCCGATGCTGGCTACAGGTGGTTCAATGGAGCTCGCCTACAAAGCATTGCTTACTAAAGGTGAACCAGCACACATACATATAGCATCGGTTATTGCCAGCCGACAGGCAGTGGAACACGTACAGAAAGTATTTCCTCAGGACAAAACAACAGTATGGTGTGCAGCTGTAGATCCGGATTTAAACGCACACTCATACATCGTACCGGGACTAGGTGATGCCGGTGATTTGTGCTATGGAGAAAAAGAATAAGTCTTTTTAAGAAACAGTCAACTATCGAAACAAATTGCAAACATAAAAAGCATGGCTATAAATGCAAGTACATTTATGCATGCTAATTTAACAGAAGAGAGATTAAAAAAATTATTTCTTACTTAACGTAAACCATCTCTGTTTGATAATAAATTGTTTCTCCCAGATCTTCAAATACACCCTCATAATATAATACTAACTTAGAAGATGTTAATTCCCTAAGAGTTAAAACAATACTTTCACCATCCATTGTAAGCATTATTTTATCATCAGCAGCCATCTGCCAAGTTCCATAATCAATTTCATTATCTGATGGCCACTGATCGGAATAAGTGCCATCTGAATTGAATGTTAAAACCTCTTCCCTAGCTTCCACTGGATATTCATCAGTCTCACTTTCTCCATTCACGGTTACAACATCCTTTACCAAAATCCATTGTCCAATCAACATATCCTTACTTACCTGAACATTTGACTCTTCATCTTCACTACAAGATGTTATTGTAAATGTCATACAGAGCATTAACATAAATAGTGTCAATCTAGCCAATGTATTCTTTTTTATTTTCAACATAATAAGCCCTATTTATTTTAGAACCGATACATTAAACTTGCCATAGGTACGAATTGCGCTCCATCAATAATCTGATATTTAGCCTCCACACTAGCACCCCAATTACTTCCAAAATCAAACTGTGCACCAACACCAACGTTAGCTCCAAATTTCCCTTCAGAATTATTAATTGTAGCTCCAGCAGCATCAACAGAAGCTTTTGCATGCAGATAAGTCAACCCTACTAATGGATAAAACTTTAAAAGATCATTACGATAGACATTCCAATGAAAATCAGCATTAATATCCCAGCACTTCAAGCTCCCCTCTACTCCAACAGCACCATAGCTCTCTAAATCTACTGTTTCTTTAAAATAATGATTAAAACTGGCTGCTACAGTAAAAGCTTCTGTAATGTCATAATGAGCCTTTGCACCAAGAAAAGCTTTAGAAACATCAGTTCCATAGCCAACATTTACTCCAACTCCCCATTTTGCTTCCTGAGCAATTCCCGTGAATGATGCCATGCAAGACATAGCCAAAACAAAAAATAACTTTTTCATAACTTTTTCATTTAGTTTAAAAATCGTTTCAAAAGTAGGGAATGTGTTATAAACAGGAAAAACAAAAAGTGTCCCACTCCGAGAAATGGGACACTTTTGTCATTTATCCTTGCACGAATCAACAAACTGTGTAGGAGAAATACCATATTTATCAGAAAATTTTTTTGATAAATCTCGTTACTTTTTGCCTAAGTATTCTAGGCATTAATCACTCTACTCTTGTTCCAGTAAATGTGTATCCATCTTCCGGATCTTGTAATGTCAGTTTAGAAGAAGTAAGAGAAACTACATTTACTATATCCTGATCTCCATGACCAAAATCAAGAATCAATAAAGCAGTCTTTTCATTATAAATATATTCAAAAGAACTATCCTCATAGTCATCTTCGTAACGACCTGTACCGTCAGCCTTGAATGTTATATAATAAACACCGTCATCATTAAATCTCCATGTGCCAACAAGGCTGGAAGCATCACCCTTGTCTTTATCGTGATCATCGTCATCCGAACAAGAAGAGAATGTCAGGGCAAATAATACAACCAGCACACTGCCAAGAGCCCAAAATAGTTTTCTTAATTTTTCCATACTATCAACAATTAAAAGTTATATCCCAAAGAAACCATAACAGAACTTGTCTTTACCTTTTTGCAAAGTTCCATAATATCTTTTGTATAGCCTAAACCTACATGTAAATTGTTATAATCCAATCCTACACCAATCTGCCATCCCATCTGGAAGCGTTTCCAAACATAATCTTTACCACCTACATCTTTCTTCTCGAACATGTTCAAAGTCTGCTTCATACCATCTTCATCAGAATCTTCTATATCATTCCAGAAATCATCTTCATCATCATATTGACTGCCTTCCAAATCATCCGGATCTTCTAAGCTATATTTTAACTGACCTAACAGATTCAGCTTAAAATTCAGTCCTACATAAGGTATCAATGATACATCACCAAAAGTCAATTTATACGCCAAATTCACTGGAACTTTCAGATTCAAAGTTGAATAAGTAGCCTTCATGTCATAATAATGCGGACTAGAAATTCCTGCATCCTCTCTGTCTTCGTTATCAAAAGTCTTGAAAGCATATTGCATATTTGCTCCGGTTTCGATAAATATAGGCAAACTTCTAGCAATACTGAACCCTTTTTCATAACCCAAAGAGAAACCTGTCATATTAAAATCATCGGTTCCTTTTATATCGGTTACGTATTTCATCGGGCTATAAGATACAGTAATCCGATCCCAACTATTCAAGTCGACTTTATAAGAACTGCCTGAGTTAAAAGAAGAAGTTGTGGCAGTCTGTGACTTGTTGCCAGAGTTAACAAACTGTGCCGAAGCGCTGACAGCTACCAATGACATAAAAGCCATTAAAAATAATCTAACCTTTTTCATTGTCGTTTATAAATTAGTTAATAATGCGAATCAGCAGTTGAAAACATCTTCTGATTCTTGATTTAAAAGTTTGTAATTCAGTTAATTATCTCATTATTTTATTTTGCAATCTCCTTGAAAATCAGTAAATTAGAAGAATAAAACCACTCA
>ENA-OQJS01000170-OQJS01000170.1-human-gut-metagenome-genome-assembly--contig:-NODE-170-length-12265-cov-0.889109_pt1 | contig 12265 bp, 16 predicted proteins | sample MGYA00242598_ERZ504764 | MGnify/ENA primary metagenome ERZ504764 (study PRJEB26092, sample SAMD00036368) | human gut metagenome | host: Homo sapiens | study: EMG produced TPA metagenomics assembly of...
TATCCAATATCGAGACGCGCACGGACCGCGAGACGTCCACAACCTCGTGCAAACCACCGGAGACCACGCCGACCTTCCAATCATGCGCGTGAAGCGTGTCAATCAGTTCAAGCGCGCCATGCGTGAAATGCACGCGATGGTAGACCTCATCGAAAATCGTGGTCGGCAGACCCTTCAATAACGCCACGCGTGCGCGCAGCGCCTCGCGGAAATCAAGCTCGCCGTTCATGGCTCGAGCGGTGACGGACGCTATCTGCTCGCCGACTCCCGCGGCCACGCCGAGCTCGTCGATGACCTCTTCGTCGATCAACGTGGAATCCACATCCATCACCAGCAGTCCAGGCTGGGAAAGGGTGGGAGTGGGCGCAATGTTTGGCGATTCTTGTTCAAGCATGGTCTTGATTGTCGGAAATCATGAGGACAATGGGTATTCTTAAGGGTTGAGCATGTTGAATGCGAATGCGCCATGACATGACGAAATGACGGAACGGCTCGAAACGCATTCGGTGGAAAGCGAGGCTGATGAAATGGATCAACGTGATGAGACGTTGGCGTCGTTGGGTGAGGCCAACGACCAGTTGATGGCCAAGAATCATGCGTTGGCCAAGGCGTTGAGCCGTGCCACCCAGGAGCTCACCAAGGCCAAGGCCCAGCTGAACCAGTTGGCGGGACCGCCCATGACCTTCGCCACCATGGTTCGCGTGCATTCCTCTCGCACGGACGAACAGGGGGTACAGCATGCCAGCGCCGAGGTGATTTCCGGAAGCCGTCGCATGATCGTGCCGGTTGCGGCGAATGTGCAGGCATCCAGGCTTGAGGCTGGGCGCACGGTGCTGCTCAACGAGAACATGGTGGTGGTTTCGCAAGCCGACACCGATGCTGTGGGCGCAGTGCGCACGGTGAAGCAGGTCATTGATGATGGGCGATTGCTGGTCGCGGATGGCGGCGGAAACGTTGCGTTGGTCCGCCGTTCGGGAGCGCTGTCGAAAACTTCGATCAATGTGTCCGACCGTGTTACGGTCGATTCGTCCATGAGATTCGCGCTTACGTTGGTTCCCGCGCAGGATGATGCCGACTTGGTGCTTGAGGAAGTGCCGGATGTCACGTTCGCTGATATCGGCGGTTTGGATGAGCAGATCGAACGTATTCGCGATGCCGTGCAAATGCCGTTCCTGCATCGCGAACTGTTCGAACGTTATGATTTGAAGCCGCCGAAAGGCGTGCTGCTGTATGGGCCTCCAGGCAATGGAAAGACGCTGATCGCCAAGGCTGTGGCCAATGCGCTCGCCGAAGGCGCTGCCGGCGGTCGTGGCGTGTTCCTGTCGGTGAAGGGGCCGGAACTGCTCAACAAGTTCGTGGGCGAGTCGGAACGCCTGATCCGCATGATTTTCAAGCGCGCGCGTGAGCGTGCGGCGGATGGCAAACCGGTGATCGTGTTCATTGACGAGATGGACTCGCTGCTGCGCACTCGTGATCCGGCGTGTCGTCGGATGTGGAAACCACTATTGTGCCGCAGTTTTTGGCTGAACTTGATGGCGTGGAAACGCTTGGCAATGTTATGGTCATCGGCGCTTCGAACCGTATCGACATGATTGATCCGGCGGTGTTGCGTCCTGGTCGTTTGGATGTGAAGATTCGTGTGGAGCGTCCGAAAGCGGCTCAGGCGGCGCAGATCATCCGCCATTATCTGACCGACGATTTGCCGTTGGTGCCAGGGGTGGATGCGAAGGCTTTGATTGGGGTGCTGGTCAGCGATATCTATTCGACGGACGAGCATCGGTATCTGTGCGACGTGTGCGATGAGCATGGGCAATGGCATCCGATCTATCTGGCGGATGTGGTGTCGGGTGCGGTGCTGAAAAACATTGTGGATCGTGCCAAAACCCGTGCTGTGAAAATCTCCATCGAAAGCGGACAGCCGGCGGCGATTGGCGTCGATCTGTTGGCGAAGGCCGTCGACGAGGAGTTTCTTGAAACCCGCGATGCGGTGTTGGATGCCAATCCGGAACAGTGGAGCCGTATCAATGGTTTGGAAGCAGGCGCATCACCCGTATACGACCAGTCGAATAATGCTGGCAGGCAACGCGAAATCAGACGAAGGGAAGTCGTATCAATGAGCGTTCGTCGAATCATGGGCACGGAAACGGAATACGCGGTTTCCGCTCTCGGAATGGAGCATTACAATCCGGTGAAGCTATCGTTCGATGTGGTCGGTGCCGCGGCGAACGAACAAACCAAGCATATTCGCTGGGACTATCGGCAGGAGGATCCGGTCAACGACGCCCGCGGCACCAGGCTGGAACGTGGCGTCCGCGCATCCTGATCTGTTGACGGACGCGCCGCAGCTCAACATCACCAATGTGATTGCAGTCAATGGCGGCCGTGTGATGTGGATCATGCGCATCCTGAATATTCCGCGCCCGAAACCGATGATCCCTTCGATGCCGTGCTCTACGACCATGCCGGCGATCTCATCATGCGTGAGTGCGCGCGCAAAGCCAGCGAACAGACCGGTATCGCAATCGCGCTGCACCGTGAATAATGTCGACGGCAAAGGTGCAAGCTGGGGCACCCACGAAAATTATATGATGCTGCGTTCGGTGCCGTTTGACCAAGTTGCGAAACTCATGACGGCACATTTTGTAGCGAGACAGATTTTTACCGGAGCAGGTCGCGTCGGTATCGGCGAACGAAGCGAAACCGCCGGATACCAGCTCAGCCAGCGCGCGACTATTTTCATATGAAAGTCGGTTTGCAGACCACATTCGACAGGCCGATCATCAATACTCGAGACGAATCGCACAGCACGGATGCATACCGTCGATTGCATGTGATTGTCGGGGACGCCAATCGTATGGATGTGCCGCAGGCGCTGAAACTCGGCACCACCAGCATGCTGCTGTGGCTGCTTGAGCATGCCGACGAGGCGGGATTGAACATAGACGAAGCGTTGGACCAATCATGCTCGCCGACTCCGGTGAGCGCCATGCACGAGGTGTCTCATGATTTGATCATTAGGTGCATGTTGCCGCTGGAATATGGCGGCGAGACCTCGGCATGGCAGATTGAGGTCACCCTGCGTGGCTTGGTGTATGCTGCCGCTGCCATGATCTATGGAACCGACACGTCCGGTGAACCGGCATGGTCTGACCGTTCGACCGTAACATCATGGCGATGTGGGGGCAGGCGCTCGCCGATGTGGCTGCCATCAGGCATGCCGATGATGATGCGCGTTTGACGATGCGCGAGCAAGCTGGCCGCATTGAATGGCTATTGAAATGGCAGTTGTTGGAGAAGCTGCGTCGTAAAATTGGCTCCGGTTGGATGATGCGCGTATTGCGGCCGTCGATTTAAAGTGGGCTGCGATTGATCCCGCTGACTCGATTTTCGATCGGTTGCGTGCCCAAACGGAGCGGCTGTTTACGGACGGGCAGTTGGTGCAGGCTTCGGTGGAAGCGCCTTCCGATACCCGTGCTTGGTTGCGTGCCGAATGATTCGTCGTTTTCCAGAACAGGTTGTGGCCGCATCGTGGTCGCATCTTACGGTGCGCCATCGAACGATTGGTGATAATACCGTGGAGAATCCGATGGTCTCATTGGATATGTCAGACCCTCTGAAATATAGCAAATCTCAATGTTCCCGCTATTGTGAGCGTGTCCAAGATGCGGCGTCGATTTTGGAAATGTTACGGTGAAATGCAATCTGTGCGGGTAACATTGCCATCAATTGGTCGCGAAGAACGACCATTGACAACAGGTAACATCATCCCGGTATTTTGAGGAGAGGACGTGCCGGGACTGTACAGAGGAAACGAAAAGGCATATCTATGGAACTGAGGCAAATCGCCCTCGAAGTCGCACGCATCCTGCAGGACGCAGGCAAGCATGCGTTGAACGACCAGATGAATCCGCACGACATGAGAAAACTGGAAGTGTCCGAAGACTGCTTCCACTTCACTTCAGACACCGACAAGCGCCTGCAGCAGTTCATCAGCAACCGCCTGACCTATGTCAACGTGTTCGACGGCTTCTGGCAGCTTCGCCCTGAACAGTGCTATCCCGGCCAGCGATACTGGTGTGTGGGTGGCATCGACGGCGTGATCATTTCGCGCGAAGCATGCCGGAATGGGCCATCACCGTGACATTGTTCGAATTCAACGACCAGTGCTCCGCACAGCCGATCCTTTCGATTGTGCACGCTCCGGCGCTGGGATTGACGTATCTTGCGGTGCGTGGATCCGGCGCGATTCGTATTCGCAAGACTCCGTTGGGAGACAAACGCGAGAAAATCATTCCTTCCACCACGTCGTCCCTCGATGGTTCGGTGGTGAGTTTCGGCATGTCTCCGGTATCGTCCGAATCGCAGCGTGCGCTCGATGTGGTGGCGAAGATTGCCGGACGTCCTGCCGATATTAAACGTGTCGGCCCGGCGTCCCTTGATTTGTGCAAGGTGGCCGACGGTACGTACGATGCGTATTTCGAACCGCACTTGCATGAGTGGGACGTACCTGCCGTGTCTGCTGGTGCTGTGGTGATTTGGGAGGCGCAAGGCCATCTGACCCAGTGGAACGGCGAAAGCGTTCACTGGCGCCAGGAGAACGATGTGATGGCCACCAATGGTCTGATCACCAATGATCTGAGCCAGTATTTGGCATAGTGTTGCATGCTGCGCCACACCTGGTATAAGGTGTGGCGCAGCGTTTTTTGCAGGTTTGCAACCGGAAGTTACAGGGAGGAATGTCATGCCTCAGGAATTTGAACAGGCTCAATCCGCATCCGCAGGCCAAGAGGTGGGTGACATTGTCGAATCCGCCGGCGTACAAGTCGACGGAACCGCTGATGCGTTGGATGCCGTGCTTGACGATATCGAATCGGTGCTCGAGTCCAATGCTGAGGAATATGTCGGTAGTTTCGTGCAAAAAGGCGGCGAGTGATGCCGCAGCTGCGAGACAGCGGCAATCATTCCTCGTCACGCTTGATGCGGGAACGTTGCGTGAGGTTCATTCTTTCGCTCGTATTTTCGGCATTGAAACGGAATACGGCGTCAGTGTGACCGGTGCGGATGTGCCATGCGACGCCAGCCAGACGGCAATGATGATGTTCCAGCCGATCGTTGCTCCGCGCGATCGACCAATACGTATATTGAAAACGGGTCGCGACTGTATCTTGATGTCGGATCGCATCCTGAATATGCCACGTCCGAGGCCTGCGATCCCATGGATGCTCTGGCCGTGGATGCAGCTGGCGAACTGGTGATGCGCGACCTTGCATTGGACGCCCAGCAGAGGCTTCGTTCCACTCATGGGGCGCATGCCACAGTGCATGTGTTCAAAAACAACGTGGATTCCGCGGGGCATTCTTTCGGCTGCCATGAAAACTATCTGGTACGTCGTTTTGTACCGTTGAAAGTCATCGAACAGGAATTGCTGCCGTTCCTGATTACCAGGCAGCTGTTCACTGGTGCCGGGCGCGTGACGGAATCGGGTTTCCAGATCACGCAGCGTGCCGATTTTCTGGATGAGGCTGTTTCATCGGCGACCACAAGATCGCGTCCAATGGTCAACACGAGGATGAGCCCGCATGCCGATCCCGACGCCTTCCGAAGGCTGCATGTGATCATCGGCGATTCAAACCGTTCTCAATGGGCCACGATGATGAAGCTGGCCACCACGCATCTGGTGCTGTGCGTTATCGAACAGGCAGGGCGTGAAGGACGTGAGTCGGGATTCTCGCGGTTCGCGTTCGCGGACGCTGGTGCCGCAAACCGTGCGGTCAGTCGCGATATGAGCGGCGTGAATGCTTCGTTTGCCATGGCCGATGGATCGACGTTGCAGGGTGGTGCCGTAGCCATGCAGGAACGCTATCTGCAGGCTGTGGAACAGTTTGTGGGCGAGCATCCGGAAGTGGCTTCGTCGTTGCCTCGCACCGATGTGCATGATGTGCTTCGCCAGTGGCGCAATACGTTGGAAGCGTTCCGTTCCGGCAATGCGAATGCTTTGGGAGACAGCGTGGACTGGGTGTGCAAGTACCGCCTGTTTGAAGCGTTACGTGCCCGTTCCAGTGCGGATCTTCCGCTGAGCAAGCTGGAACAGTTGGATCTGGACTATCATGACGTGGCCAATGGCGCGTTGTATGCGTCGTTGCTTCGCGTGGTGCCTTGCGTTCGCTGATTGACGGTCGTGAGGCGCAAAAGGCGCGTACCATGCCGCCGGCGGATACTCGTGCCGCATTGCGCGGCAGATTCGTCAGTGCGGCCAAATCGCATGGCGCGCAGTATTCCTGCGATTGGACCAGACTATCGTTGCATGCGCCGCGGAAGATGGATATGGTGCTGCTGGATCCGTTCCAATGCAGGGAGAATGAGGATTTCCAAGCCATGATTGGCGCTTTGGAGTAAGCGATGGTGGCAATGGGAAACGTCGATGGGAGTGGGGTGTGGCCGACAGGCTTCGGTCACACCCCACTCCCATATCGGTATGTTCTCCTGAATTGTTTTGCGATTGCGCTGCGGTCGCTTTCGTTTTTGATTGGCTTGAATCAGGCTTCGCCGCGATATTTCGCCATCATCTGCGATTGCAGCTGTTGCGCGCTTGGCGGCGTCCATGTGATGGCATCCGCGCCCGCTTCGATGGTGGCGAGGATGCGATCTTCGGATCCGCTCCCGATGCAGGATCGGTATTTCCGGATGATGCGCACGTATGCTTGCCACGACTTGCGCGGTGCGTGCTCCGGCTGCGACGTTGATGATGGCCGCACCGGCGAGAATCTTGCATTCGGTGATTTCGTCGTCTTCCGTGACTGTTGCGATAACGGGAATGTCGACCATGGACATGGTGGTTTCGATGGTTTCCGCGGGTGCCGGCGCGTTGATGACGACGCCTGCCGCACCTTGCATTTCAGCCACCATGCCAGCTCGGTCACACGCGGACCGGTGGTGGTGCCTCCTCCGACGCCTACGAAAAGTGGCATTTGTGCCACAGTGAGCAACGCCTGTGTGATCACCGGTTCTCCAGTGAACGGGTAGACGGCGAGAATGGCGTTGGCGTTGGTATTACGGATGATCGCAGCGTCGGTGGTATAGGCGAACGATTTGAGCGTATGGCCTTTGACTGTGATGCCGCCGCAATGTTGCGATATGACTGCGGGTACTCTCGCATTGGGGAGGAGAGGCGACCTTCGATGCGTGCGGTTCCATAACGGGTTCGTGACACATGTGGTGTTGTGGAATGCTGTTCCACGGCCACGGCTTCACTGGGAGTGAACAGGGATCGTTTGTCGATGCGGATTGGTTTGGGGGCATTTGCTTCGGGAATGGTCTCCTGCTCGTCGCTCATTCCTGCACCTCCGTATCTGTGTGATTCAGCATAAGGAATTCATGGATGGCTTTGCGTCGCTCGGCAACCTCTTCATCGAGAATCCTGGTGTCGGTGTTGTCGATGATACGCTGCAGAAGTTCGCTGAGGGTGGAAAGATCCTCGGTGCTGAGGCAGTCAAGCATGTGCGTTGCCGTGTCATGGCTTTTGGGAAGTTGTTGCAGCGGTGGCACGCCACGACGTGCCGCTTCGACGTTGCATACTCGTGTGGCGGCTCGTAGCGCGGTCTGTGTGCGTGTGGCCTTCAGCTTGGTATGCAGCAGCAGAATGTTCAATTCATGCAGTTGATTGATGACTTCCTTGCGTTGATCGGTCATGTCTCTCTCCATCTATATGGACACGATGTCTAATATATATGCATAGTGTAGCGCAGAATGACGCTTGTGCAAGTGTCATGAACGACGAAAGCCCCGACCGTCATGGTCGGGGCTTTCGTCGTGTAAGCAACATATCAGTACATGACTTACTTGGTGACAGCCTTCTTCAGCAGGGAGCCGGCGGAGATGCGAACGCCGTAGGTTGCCGGAATCTCAATGGTCTCGCCGGTGCGCGGGTTGCGTCCGGTGCGGGCGGCGCGCTTGACACGCTCAGCGGAGAACGAGGCCGGTCAGCTTCAGCCGTTCGCCGGACTGCATCGCCTCGACGAACACGTCCTGGAAAGCGTTCACCGCAGCCTCAGCCTGAGCCTTGGTCAGGTTGGACTTCTGGGCGATCTTCGAGACGAGATCAGACTTGTTGTATGCCATAAAGCATCCTTCTTGGGTCAGGGGACATTCTGATTACGAACATCCACGTTCTCTATGATATTAGCGCACTCTTATGAGGAAAATGGCATTTTACAAGGGTTTTGGTCGCTTTTTTGAAAATCAGGGGGAAAACAAAATGTACGGGGGTGTTTGTCAGATCAAATTATGCATGTCAAGCCATTTCATGGCCAACGCACCGACCGGAATACGCAACCAGTAGAAGGCGATTCGGTAGACAAGAGTAGCGGAAACCGCGATGGAGGAGGGGATGCCCACGGCAGTGAACGCCACCGACAGCACGGCCTCCACGGCACCCAGACCGCCAGGAGTGGGAACCGCGGAGCCCAAAGTGTTGGCAAGCAGGAAAATGAAGGTGGTTTCCGCAGGATTCGTGTGGTATCCAAACGCCATCAATGCTGCCCAGAATCCCAGTCCGGTCGCAAGGTTAAGCACCAGTGCGCCGGCAATGCCAAGGGCCAGTTCCTTTGGCCGTGCAAGCACATTGACCAGGTTGCGCGCGTATGCTTTGACCACTGGAAGGTATTTCTCGGTCACCAAATGACGCACTGGAGGAATCGCCATGGCGGCCGACACAACCAACGCGACGATGGCGATCACCATGATCAGCGTATTGGTCGGAATCATGCCGGACAATGTGTTGCGGCCGGTGAATAGGCCAATCGTCAGCAACAACACGATGGTAGTGCCTCCCTGTACGGCCCAGACCGCGCTCATAACCGCGGTCGCAGCGTACTGCGATAGCCGCTTTTACGAAGGAACTGCAGGTTGACGAATGCTGGACCGACGCGGCCGGCATGGACACCGCAGTGAAACCGGACGCCATCTGAGAGCAATACAAGCCGATCGTGTTGCGTTTATCGGAATTCATGAACACACCCAAGGTGATAGCGGAACCAAGCCACGCCACAAAGCCAAGCGCGACGCAAACCAACGCCATGGCGAGATTGGCGTCTCTGACGGCCTTGATCATTCGGCCGGCTGAATCTGGGTGAACACCACATATACGGCGACCACCAGCAGCGCAATCGCAATGAACGAGCGAAGACTGAACCGGGAAAGCGTGACTTTTTCCATGGAATCCGCGACATCCTGCGGAGCGAGCGCCGAAATACGCGTACGTAATCGGTAAGCACATGCTTGTCCCAGCCAGGCAATGCGCGCGTGGAAGCGGGAATGGCAGCCTTCTGTATGAAGGGTGCCAAATCGATCAGCTGCTCGTCTCCCCAAGTCCTGCGAGCGCAGGCGATCGCACGATCATTGCCATTGAGTGTGGCAAGAAGAACCAGCAACTGTACTTTGTCGAGTGCGAAGTTCGGAGCGGAACTGCCATAATCGCCATTATGCCAACCTGCGATTTACCGGATGCCGTTTCCATGGCGGGACAGGTTTCCGGAGTGATGCGACGATGGGTGAAGCATGATGGTGTGCTGTGGTGAGATATTCCATGAACGCTTCCATATCATGGTCGGACATGGTGTTTTGGTTGCATTCCAATGGCATGCGGTTGCGGTGGAACACCAGAATGGAGGATTCTCCATAATCGGCCACACCATACACGCGCGGAGTTTCCAAACCGGCATTGGACAGGCCGAGAATCATGGCGTAATGATGGTGCATGGCGTCAACCGAGGAACGGTCGCGACGCATGGAAACACCGGTCAGACGAAGCCACTGCCATACTTGGTTGAGATATCCGGCCGCATGCACTTGATTGTCGAGTACGGAAACGGTGTATTGCTTGCCGTCATAGTCGACAACATCGTAAATACGGGAATTTTCGGTCAGATCGTCATCCAGCGTGGCCTTCAATACTCCCGAATCGACGTAGGGGGCGACTCGGCGGGTGAGCAATGATGTGTCAATACCGATGGAACGCAATGATTGCGCGATTTGTGATCCCCACGCGCCATTGTTCTGCGTGCCTATGGCGAAACGGATCAGCATGCCGATAACACGGCCTATGGCGTAGGATGCGATGACGCCAGCCAGTGAATTCCATGAAAGCACGACCATCAGCACTGCCACTGCATACAGCACGTTCCAGCCCCATTTGGTGCATGAGCGGATACGCCGAGGGCCGGAGACGGTGAGGAACGATGCCATGGCGGCATAAAAATCGGGGAGCAGTCCAGTGCCTACGGATGTGCTGTTGGATTGCAGTGGAATGATCAGCATGGTATTGCCGGAGTTGCTGATCAGCGCGGATATGCCCCACACCGCAAAGAATCCGAATATGAGGGAAACCACGGAAATCACGCTTTGCAGCCACTCTTTGGAAGTAAGCAGCTGGATGAGCACGCTGACGGTGATGCATACGATGGCAAGCTGCTGCAATAATGCCGAGGGAACATCCATCAGCCAGCTGACCACGCGGCCGGCGGAATGAACGTCGGATTCCACGCCGGACGCGGTGCCATGCAAGTACACGGAGAACAGAATCACGCCTATGCCGAGCACCAAGGCGAAGAATGCGTGCGTCAGATCGGCAAAATCACGACTGCGCTTCGGCGGCACATCGTCGATATGCGGGGGCGGGCTTATTGACGTGCAGGGGAGTGAGACACTGTTGACTTGCTCCATACGTGAGATTGGCTTCAGGTGGGTCATATCGCCCCACTGCATTCGATAATACGCTGAGTGGCTACGAAATACGCGGCCACCCTCAGGGCGTATGGTTTTGGTACTTATTTGACAGCTTCGGTTCAGCGGTCGAAATCTACCAGTTTGCTGGCGACGCCGGTATATGTTGCCGGAGTCAGCGCCTTCAGACGAGCCGTGGTAGCGTCATCGAACGCCTGCTGATCGATGAACTGCTCGACGGCTTCCTTGGAGATCTCATGGCCGCGCATAAGCTCCTTGACCTTCTCGTACGGCTTGTCCATGCCCGGCAGGCCGGCAAGTTCGCAGGCGCGCATGGCGGTCTGGATCGGCTCGCCAAGCACCTCCCAGTTGGAGTCCAGCTCGGCTTCGATGGCGATGTCGTTCGGATGGATGGAGTTCAGACCGCCCATCAGATTGTTGAGCGCGAGCACGGAGTAGCCCAACGCGGAGCCGATGTTGCGTTGCGTGGTGGAATCGGTCAGATCGCGCTGCCAACGGGATTCGACCAGCGTTGCGGACAGCGTGTCGAGCAGCGAACAGGAGATCTCCAGATTGGCTTCCGCGTTTTCGAAACGAATCGGATTGACTTGTGCGGCATGGTGGAGGATCCGGTAGCACCCTTGACTGGAACCTGGGCGAACACGCCACGGGAGATGTACATCCACACATCCACGCACAGGTTGTGCAGAATGCGGTTGGTGTGGCTGATGGTGCCATACAGTTCGGCCTGCCAATCATGCGATTCGATCTGAGTGGTGAGCGGATTCCACGTCAGACCCATGCGGTTGGTGACGAATTCGCGGGAGACGGCCACCCAATCGACATCCGGGCATGCGGCCAAATGCGCGCCGAACGTGCCGGTAGCGCCATTGATCTTGCGAGATATTCCTGAGCCCTGACCTTGTTCAGCTGGCGGTTCAGACGGTACACGTACACTGCGAGTTCCTTGCCAAGCGTGGTCGGTGTGGCAGGCTGGCCGTGCGTTAACGACAGCATGGCCTTGTCACGGTATTCCTCAGCCTTCTGAGCCAAATGGTCGACGATGGCCTGAGCGCCCGGCAGCCACACATTCTCGATGCCGTTTTTCACGCAGCGGGCGATGGACAGGTTGTTGATGTCTTCGGACGTGCATGCGAAATGTACCAAAGTCTTCAGGCCGGTCAGCTGGGTGTCGTGGCCAAGCACGTCGGCGGCCTTGTCGAGCTGGTCGTCGATGTAGTATTCCACGGCCTTCACGTCATGGTGGGTGACGGCCTCGTGCGCGGCATGCTGCTTGATGCCTTCGGCGCCGAAGTCCTCGGGGATGGCCCGCAGGAAGGCGATCTCGGCGTCGGTGAACGGCTCCACGCCTTCGACGATCGGCTGGTTGCCGTTGCCGTCGAAGCCGTTGGCCAGCAGGATCATCCATTCGACTTCGACGCGCATGCGCTCCGCGGTCAGCGCCGGCTCGCTCAGATATTCGACGAGAGGTGCGGTCTGCTTGTGGTAGCGTCCGTCGAGCGGGGTCAATGCAATTGCGGGGGTG
>ENA-OQJS01000172-OQJS01000172.1-human-gut-metagenome-genome-assembly--contig:-NODE-172-length-12215-cov-1.211698_pt1 | contig 12215 bp, 12 predicted proteins | sample MGYA00242598_ERZ504764 | MGnify/ENA primary metagenome ERZ504764 (study PRJEB26092, sample SAMD00036368) | human gut metagenome | host: Homo sapiens | study: EMG produced TPA metagenomics assembly of...
TATGGAAAGGAGGCATGAATGGAGGAAAGTCTTGTCTGTGAAAACCTGGACGATGACCTTTGAACGACGGCGAATACATTCGTGCATGCTTTGAAAAATGTGAGCTTTTCTCTCCAGTAAAAATGAAGTTCTCGGCATTATCGGGGAAAGCGGAAGCGGAAAATCGACTATTGCGAAGCTGATTACCGGACTTTATCAGCCGACGGGAGGAAATATATTTTTGACGGCCGATCGATTGTCCGCCTGAAACGGCAGGCGCAGAAAGAAGTGTATACCAAAGTGCAGATGGTATTTCAGGATGCTGTCGGCTCTTTCAATCCGAGGAGGAAAATCGGCGAGTCCGTTTCGGATACGCTCTGCCGTCTTTGCGGAGAAAAGAAGCATACCGCCGGTAAAGAAGCGGCCCGTCTTCTGGAAGATGTAGGACTCCCCAGGGACTATGCGGAAAAATATCCCCATGAGCTTTCCGGCGGACAGCTGCAGCGTGTCTGCATCGCCCGCGCAGTGGCCTGCAAGCCGGAAATCATTCTGTTTGACGAAGCGATTTCCTCGCTGGATGCACACACGCAGGTACAGGTCATGGACTTGCTGCGGGAACTGAAAGATCGCCTTGGCTTGACGTACATCTTTATCACCCATGACCTGACTTCCATTACCTATCTTTGTGATGATGTGTTGTTCCTGTATCAGGCCGGGTAACAGAGAACCTGCCGGTAGAGCGCATCAGTGAAACGAAGGACGAGTATGCCCGTAAACTGCTGGAATCTATTGTCGTCTTTGATACGGAGGAATCGGCATGACACTGTGCGGCTTTGAGATCGCCCCCGGTGAAAAACGACAGGTGAAACTGCCTGTTCCTGGCGGTGTACCGCTGGAAGCATGGCTGCTGTGCGGGGCGCACCCCGGAAAGACGCTGGTGGTCACAGCTGGGGTGCATGGCTGTGAGTACGTCGGCATTCTGGCTCTGCAAAAATTAGTGGAAATGCTGGACTGTGCTACTCTTTTTGGACAGGTCATTTTGCTGCCGCTGGTCAATTCCAAAGGATTTTTTGCAGGGGTAAAACAACTGAATCCGGCAGATGGCAGGAATCTGAACCGGGAATTTCCCGGCAAGGAGGATGGAACGGAAACACAGCGGATGGCATGGACGATCGAAAAACTCCTTTACCCGGAAGCGGATTTTCTTCTGGACCTTCACGGCGGAGACTGGAATGAAGAACTGGCCCCGTTGGTATTCTTTCCCTGTGGAGCCGGGCAAAAAGTGGAGCAGGAGACCCGCAGGGCGGCACAGGCTCTTTCTGTTTCCATGCGGGTCTGTTCAACGGCCCGAAATGGATTGTACAGCTGGGCAGCACAAAAAGGAATCCCTGCTTTGCTGTTGGAGCGGGGCGGAAATGGCCGCTGGACTCCCGAAGAGGTGGAAGCAGATTGCGAGGATGTACTCCGTCTGATGAACCATCTTGGAATAAGAAAAGGAGAGTTCGATGCCGTTCCGCAAACAGAGATTGCAAAAGCCGTCTACGAAGAAGCACCGGCAGATGGATACTGGTTTCCGCAAGTCTGTGCTGGGCAGGAAGTATTAAAGGATGCACTGCTGGGCAGGTGGAAAAGCTCCGATGGGACGCAGAACTGCGAGGTCCGTGCAAGATTTGCAGGGCGGGTTTTGTATGAGACCACTGCATTGGGCGTTCGCAGAAATGACCCGCTCGTTGCATACGGAACAGCATGAGTTTCCATAAAAAACAAAAACAGGGTGCGCCCCTGAATAGGACGCACCCTGCCATCGCAATTCACGATTTGATTCGTTGGCAACAACCGTGAATTGCATATCGCAAACAAGTTGTTGAGAATTGCACTGCTGCGCTGCGCAAACGCGAACTTTTGGGAACACGCCACTTTCGGCAGTGTGCAAGAAAAAACAATGAAAACTTTGGCAAAAAGAGAGAGAGGGCTGGACGGTGCCAGCCCTCTTGACAAGGAAAAGCACAAGGCTCTTTATTATAATAAAGCTATAAGAACATAATAAAGGCAATTATTTGAAATTTTTGAAAAAACAGAAATCATTTTGATGATATGGGACGTTTTAATAGACAGGAAGGGGGGTGAACCGTATCCAGACAGAATTATTGCTGCGGAAAGCGCAGAGCGGAGATACGGGTGCGCTGGACACTCTGATTACAGCGTACTATCCACAAATTCTGAACTATTGCCGTTGGCATACAGCGGACGAGCAGCAGGCGCAGGATGCAGCACAGGAAACCTTTTTGAAAGCGGTGCGCTGGCTGGATTCCTGTGGTGGATTTCAGGGGGCATTCCGTCCCTTTCTGTACAAAATCGCAAAAAACATTTGCATCGATCTGAACCGTACGATGGAGCGGACGGAGGTATCGCTGGAGAGCTTGCCGGGCGAACCCGCCTATCAGGAAAGCGGCTTTGCTGCGGCAGAGGAGAAAGCAAACCTGCGAGCGCTGACGGCCCAGCTGGAGCCGGAACAGCGGGAACTGGTATTGCTGCGGTTCGCACAACAGCTTAAATTGCGGGAGATCGCGGAGATCACAGGTCTGCCCCTGCGCACGGTACAGTCCCGCCTGCGTGCCGCATTGAAAACCTTGAAAATGCAATTGGAAAAGGAGGACTGGAGATGAACCGAGCCTTTGAAAAAGAACTGTCCAGAGCACTTGCGGCAGAGCCGGACACAGCTGTCCCGGAAACGCTGCTGCGCCGCTGCCGGGCGGAACATGTCGTAAAACAACGGAGTGATTGGTGTGATTTGCTGCACTGCCAGTTCAAATTGCTGGGCTGGAAGGTCTGGGCGCTGGAAGCAATGGCGGCACTGGCGTTGTACAGTGTGGGTCGGGAACTTGCCCTGTGGGAGAAGGCATGGACATTACGCAATGCACTGTTTGGTCTGAGCACACTTGCCATGCTGACAGCCCTGCTCGGTCTGCCGTTTTTATACCGGGCAAGTCAATATAAGATGCTTGAACTGGAACATGCCACATATGCAGGAGTCGGTCGTCCGCTGGTGATGCGGTTTTTGCTGCTGCTGGCGGGGGAAACAATCCTGCTGGGAGTGCTGGTACTCAATGTGCGGGCAGCCGCGCCATGGAGCATCGGGCAACTGCTGGCGGTGCTGACCGTGCCATTTCTGACCGCAAACAATGAGCTGCTTCTGCTGCTGCGCTGGGTGCACCCGGAATGGATGATGACCGGGGCTGTACCACTGTTTGCAGGGCAGCTGTGTTTGCTGCGGTTCGTGCAATTATCGGAACTGCCGAAAGGTCTGCCGCTGGCGGCGGGTGTGCTGGTGCTCTGCATGGTGTTGCAGTGCATCCAGCTTGCCGCCCGGTCAGAATATATTGCAGAAGCTTGAAAGGAATAAGTCATGGAACTGAAAATTCAGAATATTACAAAGCGATACCGGGATAAAACGGCGGTGGATGATGTGTCCATCACTCTCACGCCGGGTGTGTGGGGACTGCTGGGGGCGAATGGTGCAGGCAAAACAACCTTAATGCGGATGCTGGCGGGCATTCTGCGGCCCAGCAGTGGCCGGATTTTGTGCGATGGGGTGGAGGTTGGAACGCTTGGTGCGGCCTACCGGGAAAAGCTGGGGTATCTGCCGCAGGAATTCGGGTTTTACCCGGAATTCACGGTGCAGGACTATCTGGAATATATGGCGGCGCTCAAGGGTCTGCCGCGCACAGAGGCTGCCCGGCAGATCGACGCACTGCTGGAGCGGGTAAGCCTCACTGAGGTGCGCCGCAAAAAGATCATAAAGCTTTCCGGCGGTATGAAGCGCCGAGTTGGCATCGCACAGGCATTGCTCAACGACCCGGAAATTTTAATTCTAGATGAGCCCACGGCAGGGCTGGACCCCGGAGAACGGGTGCGCTTCCGCAATCTGCTGTCGGAGTTTGCGCAGGAACGGATCGTTCTCATTTCAACGCATATCGTTTCGGATGTGGAATACATTGCGGCCGAAAATGCCGTGATGAAGGCTGGTAAAATCATTGCACAGGACACCACCGAAGCTGGTAAAGCAGATCGAAGCCAAAGTCTGGCAGGGAAATATCCCGATGGAACAGCTTGCCCGGTGGGAACACCGGCTGCGGGTGGTGAACCTGCGCAACGAGCCGGACGGAACGGTAACATTGCGGTATCTGGCGGATGCACCGCAGCTGCCGGACAGCGTCCCGGCACAGCCCAGACTGGAAGATCTGTATCTGTGGCTGTTCCCGGAGGAAATGGAGGAAGCAAAATGAACCTGTATCGTTTGGAATTGAAACGTGTGTGCAAAACCCGTATGACAGCTATTCTGCTGGCCATTGCGCTGGTGCTGGCTGTGGTCATGGCATATCTGCCGGTGACCTTTATCGGCTGGACGGAACTGGATGCCAGCGGAAACGAAGTGCGTTACACGGGTCTGAAAGCAATCCGGAAACGGCAGGAGCAGCAGGTATCCGGTACCATCACGCCGGATGTCATGCAGGAAGCACTGGAAGCCTATCAGCGGGTGTACCGGCAGTATGATGCAAGCTCCATCAACGATATCCCGGTCGAGGTATTTTATAAAGAACTTGCCCGGTATCAGCCTCTTGTGAACAACGCAAAGGAAGCCTTTGCCGACCCGAAAACCGGCATGGCACCGGGCGTGATGGGGCTGACCGCAGAGGATATGCAGAACTTTTACAGCCAGCTCCCCAAACGGCTGGAATCGGTGATCTGGCTGGAACAAAGCGGAAAGCCCGGCTATGAGCAGGCGCAGGCCATTGCACAGAAAAAGTTCGATGCTGTACAAAAACCAGTTCACCTATTCATTTGGGGTGCAGTTTCAGATGCAATGGATTACCAGACCCTGTTGAGTTTGCTGCTCACCCTGCTGTGCGCGGTGATTGCGGCCCCGGTGTTTGCATCGGATGCACAGACCGGGGGCGCAGGACATCCAACTGTGCACAAAAAACGGCGGTCTGCGGTTAGCAGCGGCAAAGCTAGCGGCGGCGTTTAGTATCACAGGGGCGGCGTATCTGCTCTGCGGCGTGGTGTGGATCTTGGTCACGAATGCTCTATTTGGCTGGGAAAGTACCCAAACTTCCGTGCAATGGCTGTTTTCTGTGACCAGCCTGCTGCCGTATACCGTTGGCCCAGATGGAGTGGGGTCATGCTGGTGGCAAACTTCCTGATCTTCTTTGCGGAGGTGGCCTTTGTGCTGATGGCATCCGTATGGGCCAAGAACAACCTGACCGCTTTGTCTGTGGCGCTGATCAGTGTGGTGGCACCGCTGATTGTTTATATGGTCGTGCCGGGCTCCTTTGGAGAATGGCTGTCCACCCTGATTCCGGCAGGGGGCATTGGGCTTTCCAATGCATTGCTGTATAAAATGATCAGCTTTGATTTTCTCTATGCAGGCGGGCATGCCTTCTTTCAGGCAGATGTACTGCTGGCATCGGCACCGATCAAGATCGTTCTGCTCGTTGGATTGGCAGCATGGGGGTATCTGCGAAAGACCAAGGTGGCTTAAGCTGGGCTATGCGGACTTGATTCTGAATGGTGACCCGGAGGAATATTTGAAGAATGTGGTCGGAGGTCATGGATCAGAGGATTTATCGTTTAGAGATTAACTCGATATAAGGAACAAGCCCACAGGTCTGCCGTATTTTTATGCGGTCTATCCTGTGGGCTTGTTTGCTATTATCGACTCATGATTGAATTTGAAATTTCAAGCACGACCGTATCATGTTTATAGGTGGTAACAACCATCGGCAGGCCTCCAGCCTTCAAACTTATGCAGACGTTTGATTTTCGTATCGTTTAAGCCAGAGGAAAAAGCAGATGTTTAATAAGATGCCCACTGCGGTGGAGGTGGGTGCGGACAGACCGATCATCGTCAGGCTGGCGTTGGGCTGGATACTCATAATATACGCCATGGGGAGACGCACCAGCAGAGTCTGCACCAGCCCCTGTACCATGACCCAGAGGGTTTTGTCGTTGCCATTGAAGTAACCTACCATGCTGAACAGGATGGCAGTGGCGATGGTCTCGGGCGCAAAGCCCATGAGGTAGGCGTAGCTGTTGGCAATAACAGCGGCATCTGCCGTAAACAGACCGGAGAGAACGTCACCCTTGCACCACACCAGTGCAAATACGGCGCAACCGAACACTAGACCGATGCCAATGCCGGTGAACATGGACTGCTCGGCGCGTTTTTTATTGCCAGCACCCACGTTCTGGGACACAAAGGATGCCATGGACTGCATCAGAGAACTGGGGATCAGCATGGCAAAATTAACGATCTTGCACGCCACACCGTAGCCGGAAGATGCCTCCAGCCCCAACCGGTTGACGAAAGCGCAGAGCGCCAGAAAGGAAAGCTGGGTCAAAAACTCCTGCAAAGCCAGCGGCAGACCGATGCCCAGAAATTTTTTGCACTGGGGGTTCAGCTTGAAATCAGAGCGATGGATTTTGAAGGGCAGCTCCTTCTTCAGCAGCATTGCGATTGCACAGATTACGCTGACGGCTTGTGCTGCTACCGTAGCAATGGCGGCACCGGCAGCATCCAGATGAAAACCAGCCACCAGCACCAGATCGCCAATAACATTCACAATGCACGCCACCAGCACAAAGATCAGCGGAGAGCGGCTGTCGCCCAGACCGCGGAAAAGAGCCGAGAGCATATTATAGGCTACAATAAAGAAGATGCCGCTGCCGCAAATGCGCACATAGCTGGCGGTCAGGTCCAGGGCTTCGGCAGGAGCCTGCATCAGACTGGAAATAAGCCGTGCAAAAAACACCAGCACCACGAACAGTGCAGCTGCCAGAAGGGTGAACACAACAGCTGCCCCGCCAATGACTTGCCCGATGTACTGCGGTCGTTTTTCGCCCAGATAGCGGGCAATGAGCACTGTGACGCCCATGGCAAGCTGGGTGACAACAAAGGTGACGAGATTGAGTACCTGGCTACCAGTAGAAACCGCAGACAAGCCTGAAGTGGAGCCAAAGCGCCCCACTACCAGAAGGTCTACTGCGCCGTAAGCGGCCTGCAGCACCAGCGCACCCAGAATGGGCAGCATGAAAAAAGCGAGCTTTGGCAAAATGCGGCCTTGGGTAAAATCGGTCTTATCGTTTTTCAAGAGAATCTTTCCTTTCGCACATAATAGCATAGAATTTTTCCAGCGTTTGGATGGTGCACGCTGCATCCTCCTCGGAAATGCCGTCCAGATACGGGAGCAGTTGCGAGAAGTAGTCCGTATTGTACTTCTGGGAAAGCGCTTGCCGCTCTCGGTGAGAAACAGATAGGTCACGCGGCCATCTTCAGCGGATACCTGTTTTCTCAGATACCCTTTGTGCTCCATCTCTTTTACGGTACGGGTCACACCGGGGCGGGGCAGGTTCAGTGTATCGCTGAGATCAGAGATCTTCGGCTGGATGCCACGGGTCTGCAATTTCTGAATAACATCCAGACACTGGATATAAGAGGATGTCACACCCTCCGGCAGGGCAGGCAGCATCTCCCGTGCCCGCTTTGCCAGATAGCAGGCATCCAGCAGCTGCTTGATCAGTTCGATGGTCATAATGAAATTCCTCTCCAAACGATTATCGAAGGTAATTAACATTGATAATTATATAGAACTACCCGGGAATGTCAAGTCTTTTTGAAAAATCGGAGATGTCGGCAGCCTTGAGGCATCTGCTTCCGGCATACCATTCTAGATGGGTGTTTGAGCGAATACAGTCTGAACCATGGATTAGAAGATCAAATACAAAACAAAAACAGGGTGCGTCCCTGAATAGGACGCACCCTGCCAGCGTAATTCACGATTTGATTCGTTGGCAACAACCGTGAATTGCATATCGCAAACAGGTCGTTGAGAATTGCTCTGCTTGTAAAACTTGCGATTAAAGCCACAGATAACAGCGATATGTACAACAGGCGTTCCCCGTAGCAGAGTTCCCATAAAACAGTATTTGCAAAAGCTCCCGAAATGGGGAAGATTTGGCGTGACTTCGGTCACGCCTTTTCTTTTGCTTCCAGTTCATCCAGAGGGATGTACCCCAGCCCATCGTACTTGATATGGATGTGCTGCACCCGCTTTCCGCTGGACTTATCCGGGGCATCCACATAGATGGCCGACACCAGTTCACGGAGAGCATAAGGGGTGAGTTCTTCAATATGAACGTACTTGTGCGCTTTCTGGACGAACTTCTCAATATTCTCGATCTGCTGTTCCTGTACTTCGATTTCCTGATGGATAGAGAGGGCTTCCTCTTCCAGATGCTTCTGTTCGGCATCGTAGCTCTGGCTCATCATGTCAAAGCGTTCATCGCTCAGCTTTCCGCTGGCGTTATCCTCGTAGATTTTCATGAACAGCCGTTTGAGGTCTGCAATCCGCTTCTCATTCCGGGCAAGCTGCTTCTTCAGGACGGTCAGCTTTTCGGTGCTTTCCACCCGAAGCTGCTCCTCCATGACCTTGCGGAAGTAGTCTTCATGACGGAGAATGTAGTCCGTTACCCGCTGAACATGACTCAGTACACGTCCTTCCAGAACCTTTACCCGGATGAAGTGTCCCTTGCACTTGCTCCCGTTCTTCTTGTGCAGAGAGCAATCAAAGAAGTCTTGACTGAAGTCCCTGTTATTGGACGAACCATATTGCATCTTAGAACCGCAGTCAGCGCAGTAGACCATACCGGAGAAAATGCTGCTCTTGCCTGTCCGGGTCATGCGGTGACGCTGATTACGAATCTCCTGAACCTTTTCAAACACATCATCGTCGATAATGCGCTCATGTGTATCCGAGAAGATAGCCTGATTTTTTACAGGATTCAGATGTTTCTTTTTATCCCAGATAGAGTTAGTATAGGTCTTGAAGTTGACTGTGCAGCCAGTGTACTCCCGGCGTTCCAGAATCAAACTTACTGCTCTTTTATCCCAGCGATAAGGGTCTTCCGGGGCAGGTGCGTTTGTACTCCGGCCATGGCTCAACTTGTAGGCGGTAGGAGTCAGAACTTTGTCCACCCACAATTGGTTGGCAATTTGGGTCGGACCACGGCCTTCCATGCACATGGAGAAGATGCGCTTCACGACCGCAGCCGCTTCCGGATCAACAAGCCAATGTTTCGGGTTCTCCGGGTCTTTCACATAGCCGTACGGCACATTGACCGTCAGCGGTACTCCACGCTCTCCCTTGGCCTTCTGAACGGCCCGAATCTTGCGGCTGGTATCGCGGGCGTAAAACTCGTTGAACCAGTTCTTAATGCCTGCAAAATCGTTGTTTATGCTGTTCGGGTCAATGGTGTCATAGTTGTCGTTAATGGCAATGTAGCGAACGCCATACTGGGGAAAGGTAAAGTTGGTGTACAGACCAGTCAAGGCGGAATTGCGCCCCAGTCGGGACAAATCCTTTGTGATAACGATTCCTATATGTCCCGCTTCAATCTCGGTCAGCATACTCTGGAAGCCGGGACGGTCATAGTTCGTGCCGGAGTAGCCATCATCCACAAAGAACACCGGGTTCGGGAAGTGGTTCTTTTTGGCGTATTCCAGAAGGATGGCCTTCTGGTTCTCAATGGACAGGCTTTCGCCGAGCCGTGCGTCCTCTTGCGACAGCCGGCAGTAAAGTGCGGTGATCTTATTCGTTGCTCCAGACATTGTTGTGTCCTCCTTACTCTGTGGAGCAACTGTCAGTACAGGATTGGTTACCGGGTCAAGTATAGCAGAATTGGGCGCAGTTGTCATTCGTCTGCACCCTCATCTTCAAATTTTTGCTGGGCGTTCTTGGCAACAATGCGCTCCAGCTTCTTCAAAAAGGACTCCTTGCCCTCATAGCTGCCGGTCACGGTATAGGTGGTGTGACCGACTTTCTCCGTGGTAGTCAGTTCTGGAATCCAGAAGGCGGACAGGTTCTTGACATGGAGATTGCCGTTCTCATCTACATAGGAGCCGTGCTTCTTCTGCTCTTCGGTCAAGGGCTGCCGCTTGAAATAGATTTCATTTTCGGAGATGCTCACGGTTTCGCTGGCCTGCTCCTTCGGGGTATCGTCATACAGCTGGGCGAAAAATGCCAGTGCATCTTCGGGTGAGTCTTCCTCCATGAGCTGCTCGAAAATCCGCTGTTCCTCTGCCGAGAGGTTATTCCATGCGGCTTCCAACTCCTGCTCGTTGGCTGCGTTGACAAAGGCTTCGATCTCTTTTTTCATGGTGCATCCTCCTTTGGCTGCGAAAAGCGTTTTTTCAAAAGTATGGGTTTCGTGAGAGCAAGAATCGTCCCGTGGCCACAAATTTTCAATACTCGAAAATTTCCTGTCCCCTTTGGGACTGTTTCTTGTTGGGGCGTGCCTGCCCCAAACCCTGCTTAGGAGTGAGTGCGATATACTAGGAATTTATTTATTGCTTGCATCGGTTTTGTCGTTTCCCTTTTTCTTACGAGACAAACCTAAACAAAGATGCGTCGAGCCAAGGCAAAGAAATGATGAACCAAGACACAACCATACAACAGCCATAGAATTATCATTTCCACTTATGAAGCTAATAAGTGAAGCCATATATAACAGAGCAGAAGCTGCATAGAATAAGATAGATTTCTTGGTTTCTTTTTTCATAAATAATCGCCTCCACAAATCGATTTGTTGAGTCAATTATACCACGTTCTTTATCGAAATTACACCCTCTACATGGGAGAACTTGGCCGATTTACTGCGTACGTGCGTACCCATCTTCCGTATACACGTATGCGGCGATTTGCCCGAAACGCACTCTATACAGCCGTTCCCCCTCGGAGAGCCCACTACACTTTGCAGACCACAGGGATGAAAGTGTCATAGTGGGTTATTACACTTCCGCAGAAGTGCCTTCTCCTCGCCGCAGACAGCCGGGTGTGCCTTTTGTGAGAGCTTTCTGTGCGGCGAATCCACATCGCCCACAGGCGATGTGAGCAGGGATTCCAAAGGGGCGCAGCACCCTTGGCACACAACTTTGGTACAAAGTCTAGTGTGTTACACCTTTCCAGAGGTGTACACGTTCCTGAAATGCAAAAAGCCCCATACCCAACACCTTGACGGTGCGGACATGGGACTTGATGCTTCCTCGGCCTAGCCAGGTACTCGTAACCAATCCTGACAGGCAGTTGCCGTGTCATTTCTCGAAAACTGTTTTACGAATACCCAGCAGACCGGGAACCACCCCTTTTTATGATTCTGCGGATCCTGCTCAGGCCCTGCAGCTCTCACCGCTGCAATGGTCACAGTCTTCTTCCAGCTTGCCCACAATGGGTTCCGGATCGATGCCCTGACGGCGGTAGTAGTCAGACAGGGCAGCCTTCACGGCCTGCTCTGCCAGAACGGAGCAGTGCACCTTGATGGGGGGCAGACCTTCCAGAGCTTCCACAACGGCCTTGTTGGTCAGCTTCAGGGCCTCGTCAATGGTCTTACCTTGATGAGGTCGGTGGCCATGCTGCTGGTGGCAATGGCGGCACCGCAGCCAAAGGTCAGGAACTTGACATCAACGATCACGTTGTTCTCGATCTTCAGGTACATGCGCATGATATCGCCGCACTTGGGGTTGCCGACTTCACCCACGCCGTTTGCATCGGGGATCTCGCCGACATTGTGCGGGTTTGCGAAATGCTCCATGACCTTTGCGCTATACATACTTGCATCTTAGTTTTCTCCCTTCAGGCTGAACTGGCGGGCGGTGTTCTGGCCCTGCAGCCACATACAACTCATAGCACGGCGGCGGGGAATGACCTCCTCCAGCACGTCGCACAGATATTTTGCTTCCTCCATGGTATTCTGCGGGCCAAAGGTGAACCGCATGGAACCGTGGCCGATCTCCTCCGGCACGCCGATGCTCAGCAGAACATGGCTGGGGTCCAGGCTGTCGGAGTTGCAGGCAGAGCCGGTGGATGCGCAGATGTTGTGCATATCCAGGTCCAGCAGGATGGTCTCGCCCTCCAGGCCGGGGAAGCTGATGTTCGCATTGCCGGGCAGGCGGTGCTCCAGGCCGCCGTTCAGACGGGCCTCCGGGATGTTCTTGAGCACGCGGTCAATGACGTAATCACGCAGCTCTTTCTCGTGGGCCATCCGCTCGTCCAGATGGGCGACGGCCATCTCCAGTGCCTTGCCCATACCGGCGATACCGGCCACGTTCTCGGTGCCGGCACGGTCGGCGGGCCTCCTGGCGTGCCGCCGCTCGATCTGTTCTGGGTCCAGATGCCTGCCGA
>ENA-OQJS01000174-OQJS01000174.1-human-gut-metagenome-genome-assembly--contig:-NODE-174-length-12158-cov-1.370044_pt1 | contig 12158 bp, 11 predicted proteins | sample MGYA00242598_ERZ504764 | MGnify/ENA primary metagenome ERZ504764 (study PRJEB26092, sample SAMD00036368) | human gut metagenome | host: Homo sapiens | study: EMG produced TPA metagenomics assembly of...
TAGTTTCATAATTCTAGAATGCATAATATATTAGTAGCTTATTTGTTTATATGGAAATTAATGATAATAGTTATCAATGAAAAATATGTATTATTATGTAAAAACGATCACAGTATTTAGGAGAATTCATATAATAATATATATCTCTAAAACTTACAATCGCTAAATAAAATAGAAAATTTAGACTTTTCCATCTTTAAAGTTGTGTATCTTTATAGGTTTATAATATACATTATTTAAGAATATCCTAATTGAGAGGCTTGCATTTGTATTTTTTTTAAATAATTCTCTTCTCCTATATATTCTACTTTGGTATATATTTGGGCTAGCATTATGATCCATGTGAGATTTATAACTTCGTGATGTGTATTTCTTGAAAATGGATCTATTAATCTTGCATTCTTCATTAGTTCTATTGTTTACAAAGTTCATTAAAAAGTTTTTCCCATTTGTTAGCAATGGAATGAATAGAGAATATTTTGCAACTATTTATTCCATTAAATGCTAATCTTTTTCTGTATTCATCGTTTTTCATTAACCTTATTAATTCTTTTGTATATCCTTCAATATCATTATCTTCTATAATGACTCCATTCTCGGAATTGGTGATGATGTCATGTAAACTTTTATACGTGTCCATAACAATAGGAACTGTTGCATATTGTTGTGCTTCAACAAGAGTCATGCCAAATCCTTCGAAAGCTGAAGTCATCATGAAAATTGAGGCTTGGTTGTAGTACTTTTGGGGATTTTGGAACCCTTCAAAGGATACTCTTTGTAAAGATAAACTTTGAGCCAATTCTTTGGTTTTGTTTAAATCTGGACCATCACCTACAATTTTGAGTGACCAATTATTCAGGCTTGTATCCTTTTCAATATTTTTCCATATTTTTAGTACATAAGACAATCGTTTATGATATTCAAATATCCTTCCCACAAAAAGAACTTCATTATGTTTAGTATGATATAAAGTTGGATCATATTGGAAATCATAAGTTAAAGGGTTAGATATTGCACTAATTTTATGGTTGATATCTTCAATATGTGATAATTGCATATATTCTTTTGCAAAAGAGGGTGATAAAAAAATATATTTATCACTTAATTGATAATTTAATTTGTGATTGTCTAATTGTCTTTTAGTTGCAATCCTTTGGAAGAGTGATTCCCCTAATATTGAGTATGCGATTTTCCATTTTCCATGTGTTGGTTTTTGTTCTTTACGAATAATATCCAAGTGCCAACATGTAATTAATTTGCAATTTGTATTTTGTTTGGCTTGGAAACATAGTTTTGTACATCCCCATTGATTAATCATGACATCAATGTGTTTTTCTACAATGTAGTTGTGAAGAATTGTAATATCCTTATTAGTGTAAGTTTCTGTCGTATCTAAAGAAATTTCATGTATTTTTTTTTTCTATCTGATAAGGCATAATATCACTTATTTTTTTTATACTTATAAGCAATATACACATTATGATTTCTTTTTACAAATTCATTGGCTAATGATGCTGTAATAGTTTCTCCACCTCCATACACAGGCCAGTAGCGCATAATATATAAAATGTTCATAGTCTTAATTGAGGGATTTTTTTAAATATTTTATTGATTTGTTTCTTAACTCATTTAATTTATTTGTGATATTTGTATAATCTATATTTTGTAGTTCTAACGTGTCATTAATTGACTTTAATCTGTTCTCTAAGTTTACTGCTTTTAATAGAGATATAACTCTGCTATCTCTTCCGTCATTTAAATTGATTGAATAGAAAGATTTCTCTAATATAATGGATAAAGCTGTTCCATGAAATGATACAGTTACAATTAATTCTGCATATAGTACTAAGTTTAAGAATTCTAGAGGATTAACATATTGCATTCCGTTATGCTTTATCCTATAGTTCATACCTGATGCATTGATTATTTGGGCATTTATTTTTTTTGCTAGAGGAGATACTTGTGATAATAATGCAGATTGAGGGCCTCGTGCTTGGTATATGAGAATGTATGGTTTCTTAACTAAAGGCTTAGAGGGGATATATTTTAACCATTCTTGTTTATTTAATAATAACGTTGGATCTAAAACGACGTCTATTTGAAGATTTGATTGCTTTTTTAGAAAGATTGCAAGATTTTCTTCTCTAACACTAAGATGGTTAAAATCTTTTATTCTTGAAATTAGAGTATTAGTTTGTTGTGGTGTAATATGTTTTTCTGAGAAACTTGCTGCATACGCTATTTTAAGCTTATTGGAATTATTAAAATGTAGCGTATACATTTTCATCTATTTTTTTATTTGTGATTTCTGGATTCCAAATTTGATCGCTTCCTACAATAAAACCATCGTATTCTGATTGGGCTAGTTCTTGTGGGGTTTTATATGTTTCTTTTGATATTACAAAATATTTATGTCTAAATTTTTTGTAATGGATTTGAGTTCGTATCCATGTAAATGTATCAAAATATAAATGTAGTATTCCCTGTTTTATGACAGAAAATATGCCGTTCTTTAGATGTGAATTTCTAAAAAAGGTGTAAGGCGTTTTTAAATATTTAGGAGTATAATTTATAAATTCAATAGTATAGCCTAGTGATTTTAATTTTGAATAAAGTGCAAAGGCTTGAAGCTGTGCTCCTATATTTAGAGCTGAATGAAATGTTAATATACCGAATTTCATGATTTTATATCTTTTAATATTTTGTAAATTCTATTTTTCAACTTTCTAAGGAAAAAATCTAAACCCAACGTTTCCATATCTTTTTAGAATATAATTAAATCCTTTGTATTGATAATCTTTATAAAAATCTTGAGATTTATTGCAAAATATGCTCGGTTGTTTTAGATTATGTTGGCAACAAATACTTTTATTGGAAGCGATAATATTTAAATTTCGTTTGATATCCTCGAAACAAATTTCTCCTTTTTTTGTATTAATAAATAATAACGAGCATCCTTTGTTGTCTTTATTGAATTCAGAAGATAGTTTTTCCCATCCCCAGTAGTCTGCTAAAGTAAAATCTGATGGACGATTATAATTGGTATAATAACATTTTGAACAAGAAGGTCGCAACATGATATGACTATAGAAAAGATAAGTATAAATTGTTGATTCTTTTTTCATCTTATTTTCAAATACAAATGACTCAATATGTCCATTCCAACCAATGCGTGATTTATCTCTGAAATCTACTTTTATGATTTTTTGTTTATATTTTTTTCTAAATAGGTGAGATAGTCTTTCCAAATATTTGGTGATGGAACCCCATGACAGACTATATCTACTAAAATTAGATTTTCACGTAAACGTTTTCCTATATAAGATGTTAATCCTGCTGTTTGACAAGGCGTCCCTGAAAATAAAACGGTTAAGCCTTGTCTTAAATCTTCTTTTACTAGAGTAAATATCCCTCTTAAATCGCTTTGCACATATTTTGAACCTTTAAAATCATTACGCTCGTTTTTTGTGGTTGCTCGTTTATGTACTACACGGAAATGATCTGTGTAACCAGCACCATATACGACTCCTCCTTGCTCTAAGATGTAGTCAGAAATAGCGATAAAGGCAGCACCGCTTCTGCTGGTTTCTACTTCATGAATATCTTTGTGGCGAGCTGCATAAATCTTTGGACTAGGAAGGTTTAAACTTCTGTCATAATTAGAGTTGAAAGCACACACTTTCTCGCAAAGACCGCAATCAATACATTTTTTTTCATCAACTTTGGGATATAGAAATCCCAATGCGTCAGGTTCCATATTGATTGCGTGATGCGCACAAACGCTTGCGCAAGCAGTGCATCCACAACAATCTGCTTTATTGGTTATCTGTATCATTTTCGGGTAATTTTGGATTTGATTGCGTTTAATTTTTGGTGAATGAATTGCCGTTCTTGATAATTGCAGCCTATAAAATAAATACTGGTGAACGTACAAATAACTGCAATTAGACTAATTAGAATAAAGTTGATAAATGATTTATCAATGTAGCATGCACTAATTAAGGGGAAGATTGCGGCTGTTATACTAACAATAATAATGTTAAAATAAACTTTTTTCAGATATTTGATTATAGAGAGGTTAATCATTTTTCTTAATAATATTAAGCGAGCTCCCAAACAACATTGGGATATACAGATCGCTACTACGATAACTATTTCTGGAAAGTATCCTATCCGTAAGAGTATGTACGATACTGGTAAATTCATCATTTGTAAGCCACCTACAATTATCTGGTAATTGCGTATTTTTCCCGTTGCAAGCATGGCTGTAATCAGAGGTTGTGAAATGGATTCACTCAAAGCAAATATTAAGGTTAGTTGTACAAATGCTATGGCATGTTCAGGCACCATCTTTAGCCATAATGTTAAGATATAATGGGTATTAACTAAAATAGGTAATGATAGTAAAAATAGCATATAGAAAGAGAGGCGTGCTCCCTGAAAAATAAGAGTCATCATATACTCTTTATCTCCTGATGCATACGATTTGGTTATTTGTGGATTAAGTGCTGTCATGAAGTTTGTTACAAATTGGTTGACAGCATTATTTACTTGAAAAGCAATTCCTCTTGCAGCGTTAACGGTTGGACCACAAAATAGATTGATAACAACGTTTCCTCCCTGATCGCGCAATATAGCTGACGATGCACCTATAAAATTCCATCCGGCAAAACCAAACATTTGTTTTAGCAGTAGTTTGTCCCATGAAAAATGGTAAGTACATTCACTGAAATGCCGCTTGCAGTAATTTCCATATGTAAGACGTACTACAAGTGCTACCGCACACATCAGAATGGCATAAAATATCAGTTTGTCTATTGGGGAAATCGTAATGAGGTATGCGATGGTCAGTTTTCCTACAGCTTCCAATATGCTGATATAGGCAAATGCTGACATCTTTTCGTGTGCTATGATACTGGCATTATAAGGTACACTTATCAGGTTAATCGCAAAAGTCAAGATGGAAAATTGGAATACCCAGTTCGCTGCCTCCATTCTCACTTCAGGTATGTTCATTTTGATGTTCAAGAACCAGATACCAATTGTTTCGGCTAATAAAATAATAATCCCTGCCAATCCAAACTGGATAGTGACTGCTGATGAAAATATTTTATTGAGGTTTTCTTTGTTTCCTTTTCCTAATTCATACGTAATGAATCTGCTAATAGCTGTTGAGAGCGATCCTGATAGGACAGAAAACATAGCTACAACTCCGCCTACAACGTTGTAGATACCGAAATCTTCTACTCCTAATGCATTGAGTACGACACGTGAAGTGTAAAGACTGACTGCCATTAAGAACAGCATCCGAAAATAGAGTAATAGAGTGTTTTTGGCTATCCTTTTATTGTTTTCTGTCGTATTGCTCATTTTTATTGAATAAATTCCACAAGGTAGGTACAATTTTTATAGATAAAATTTATATTATTCTTGTACCTCCCTGTGGATATAAAGCTACTTTTTATTTTACTTTTTCTGTTGGCTTTTCTTTTCTCCGGCTTCATAACCGTAACCATAGCCGTATCCACATCCATAGCCCTTGCCATAACCATACTTGGCACCGTAACCATAGCCGTAGCTGTTCTTACGCTTGCTCATGTCGATGTCGTTGATAACGGTTGCCAGTTTCGGGAACTTATGCTCGTCGCGCAACACATTGATGTAGCGGTAGCCGGCTTTCGGAGTTACGTCGGCACGGCATACATATACGCAGATGTCTGCCACACGGCCGATGATGGCGGTATCGGTCACCATACCGATGGGGGCGGTATCGAGAATCACGTAATCGTAACGTTCTTTCAGCTGGTTGATGGCATCTTCCAGTACGGTGCGTGCTACCAGCTCGGTCGGGTTGGGAGGCACCGGTCCGCCCGGCAGGATGTCCAGATTCGGGCTGATGTCCGAGCGCTGGATTATGTCGGTCAGTTTCACATGGTCGGGGTCGCTCAGGTAGTTGGTGATACCTTCGGCACGGTGGCTCAGATTGAACACCTTGTTCAGACCGGGCTTGCGGATATCCATACCTACTACGATGACTTTCTTGCCCAGGTAGGCGAGACTCACGGCGGTGTTTCCGGCTACAAACGATTTTCCTTCACCCGGCTGGGTAGAAGAGAAGAGGATAACCTTGTCGGTCTTGCCCAGCATGAAGAGCAGGTTGGTACGCAGAGCGCGGAAGGTTTCTTCCATGATGTCGTTCTTGTTTTCGCGTACCACAATGGCACCGTGCTCCGGCTTTTTGCCTCGTGGCAGTTCGCCCAGAATAGGTACGGTGGTGAGTTTCTCTACGTCGTCGCGGTTTTCTATCTTGTACTTCAGCAGGTCGCGCAGGTAGACAAAGCCCACGGGGATGCCTAGCCCGATGATAAGGGCGGCAAGGGCGATGACTTTCTTCTTAGGAGATACCGGATACTGGTCTGCCTGTGCTTCCTCGATGATGCGTCCGTTGGTAGCGGTGGCTGCCAGGGTAATGGCATTTTCCTCACGCTTCTGCAGCAGCATGATATAGAGCTGTGCCTTGATTTCCTGCTGGCGGGAGATGGTGAGGAACTCTTTTTCCTGCTGCGGGGCGCTGTTGATGCGGCCTTCGAACTTGCGTGCCTGACGGTCGATGTCGCTGCGGGTAATCTGGAGTCCTTTCAGTACGCTGGCTACCGTGGTCTGTACATTGTGGCGCATGGCCTCGATGCCGGTATTCATGTTTACTACGGCAGGATTGTTCTCACTCGAGGTACGGAGCAGCCGCTTGCGCTCGATAAGCATGGTGTTATACTGGTCGATGACCGAACTCAGGTTCTGGTCCTGCAAGCCTACATTGGCAGGAATGACTTCCTGTTCGTTGGCAGGATTGTTGATATAGTCGCGCAGGAATTCTACCAGGCGTATCTGGGTCTGGTTTTCGATGCGCAGCTGTTCGTATTTGGAGTTTTCTTCCAGTGCGAGTTTCGCGTCGCTGGTCAGGTCGGTCAGTCCCGATTTCTGCTTGAAGTCCGCCAGCTGGGTTTCGGTGCTGCCCAGTTCCTGATTGATGATGCCGATACGGTCTTCGATGAAGTCTGCCGTTTTCTGCGCTACCTCGTTCTTCTCGTCGTTGGCATCCTGGTTATAGAAGGCTACCAGGCAGTTGATAAAATCGGCAGCACGCTGTCTGTCGGTGTTCTTTACGGCTATTTGGGCGATAGTGGTAGTTTTAGATGTTGCATCTACTGTCAGGCTTTCACCGTATGATTTTGCCACAGCGGTAGGAGCACCCACATAGGCTGCCAGGCGGATATCGCCGCTTTCCTTAGCCTTCCATTCGTTCAGGATGGAATCGTTTGCCGTAAAGCTGAATACACCCGCCGGGGTGGGGAATACGGCTGGGAGTTTGTCGAAGGTCTTTTCCGTTTCCTGTTCTTCCTCATTGAGGGTATAGCGTACCTTGACGTACAGTTTGCCATCGGGGCTGTAGCTCAGCTTCAGGCGTGCACTTGCCTCCAGCTTTTCGGCCTCTTCGGGCGACATGAATACGTTGATAGGAGAGCTCTGGTACAACGGGATGTCGTAGCCCAGCATGCGGTCCTCTGCCATGGAAGTGTAAAGTCCCAGCTGGGTGATTACCTTGCGGATCAGGGTGCGGCTTTTCAGGATTTCCACCTCATTGTCGAAGTTGTTGCTCATGGATAGCCCGCCCAGGCTCTGCATGGCCTCGAGTGCTCCGGATGCTGCTCCCATGCCGCGCTTACTGGAGTCGTCTTCCTTGATAAGTACGGCGGAAGTTACGTTATACACCGGTGCCTGATAGCGCAGGTACACAAAGGCGAGGATGAGGCAGACGATGACGCTTGCCACAAACCAGGGCCAGTAGGCAAGGTATTTGAAGAAGATGGCATAGAAGTTGATGCTCTCTTCGTGCTGCTGTTCGTTGTTCGGGTTCTGTTCTTCTATCATAATGTTTGCTGTATATTCTTTGAATTTTTTAAGGAAAATATTTATCGCAGGATGTTGACGATCAGGCTGGCAATGGATACCAGAATGGAAGTGGCCGAGATGACGGTAGTGGTTGTGTTACCGATGTCGGAGTTCTTCGCTTGGTCTTGTTAGGAGTGACGTACAGAATGTCGTTCTGCTGCAGGTAGAAGTAGGGCGACAGGATAAGGTCGCTCTTGGTCAGGTCGAGCAGCATGATTTCGCGCTTGCCGGTAGCATCCTCACGGATCAGCTTCACATTGTCGCGTACACCGTATACGGTCATATCGCCTGCCATGGCGAGGGCTTCGAGCACGTTTACCTTTTCGTTGCTCACGGTGAAGGTTCCCGGACGGTTTACTTCGCCCAGTACGGAAATCTTGTAGTTGGCCATACGTACGGTCACGATAGGTGCTTCCTTAAGGTAGGGTTTCAGACCTTCGCGTATCAGGTCTTCCGCCTGGTTTTTGGTAAGTCCGCCCACCTTGAGGCGTCCCAGTACAGGGAAGTCTATCTCGCCGTCGTTGTTTACCAGATACTGCTGCAGCGTAGGCTGCGTGGTGGTATTGATATTGGTCAGTGCCGCGTTCAGCGGAGTCTGTACGGTCAGGTTGAAAGGAGCTGCTGCCTGCGGGTCGGTAGTATTTATCGTGATGCTGAGCAGGTCTTTAGGCATGATCTTGGCATCGTAGAGCGGAATTTCCTTTCCGTACTGGTTTACGGCTTCCGGATCTTGCAGGTAAGGAACGTTTTTGTAGGAGGTACATCCCGACAGCCTGCCAGAAGTACCAGTATCAGTGTGAATGCTTTGAATTTCATAAGATAAATGTATGTTTGCAGATTTTTTATTCGGTTATTTTCCCATCAGCCGGGCAAAAAAGCCTTTCGGCTTTTCGGGTTCGTACTCCTGTTCGTACTTGCGCATCAGGTCTTCATAAGAAAGCTTCTGGTGTACCATTTCGTAAATGGTTCCCCAGTCCGGCAGTCCGCCCAGGTTGCGGTCGTCGATGAAGAGGTCTGCTTTCAGTTTGCGCGAGTAGTGATTGTTCTGCCCTTTTTCTTCTTCGGGGTAATCGCGGTTGATGGCATAAAAATCCAGTCCGCGTTCATGGCAGAACTGTACAGCCTCGTCCAGCAGGCGACCTTCGCGTACACTCCATAGTATCAGTTTATGGCGTTCGGCCTGCAGTTTTTTTAATGTCTCGATGGCAAAAGGAATTTCCTTCCCGATGGAAGGATACTTGTGCTCGACGATGGTTCCGTCGAAATCTACGGCAATAATCATTTTGTCAATTAATAATGGATGTTACTATGTTATGTGAATGCCACAGTCAGGCACTTCATGCCAGAATCTGAGAAAAGTTGCTTATAGTGTTGGTGGGCATATCGTTGCTTTTCTGTGGCATTTTTCTTTCATTCTATATCTTCGATGGTTTCGCACCAGGTGTAGCTCACTTTGAGCAGGGCGGTGCTTTGGGGCATTTCGATGGCGATGTAGTGGCGGCCTCCGTAGCGGAGGAACTTGCCGGTCACACCGTAGAGCGGACTGCGGCGTACTACCCGGACGGGGACGCTGTGCTTGCCGCGAAGCTTTTCGGAATCGATGAACCGCGTGCCCTGGATGTCGGGGTTGGTGGCATGCATGAAGTTCTGCATGTCGCGTTCGCTCACCGTGCAGTAGTCGTTGCCGTTGCGTTCCTTCTTCAGGAAATAGACGGGCAGCGGGGCTTCGGAGGCGAACTGCCGGCACCAGTTGGCGTCGTAGGGACGGTGGATGAAAATCAGGTTGTGGATGGCCGGTACCAGTACATGGCTGCATTCACCCTCGCGCCCGGTGTCGCGGAGCTCGTATGTCATGGGGATGTAATGCTCGATGCCCTGCTCTTTGAGATAGGCGGCTACTGTAAGTTCTTTGTTGTACACCGTCTGCAGGGGAAGCCATACCTGTTCTTTTTCCATGTCTGTGGATGTTTGTCCTTCTGGTTTTTGTTCCCTTTTTCTTGATTGAATGTTTGTTGAGGTACGGATATACCTCTCTCTCCTTCCTAGCGTCTGAAAAACACTATGAATCAGTTTGTTATCTCCAAATACGGAAGATGACGCACATCGTGCTTCTGTCTAGGATCCGCTCCCACAGCCGCATAGGAAGTCGTTCTTCGGCGCAAAGATAACAAATTTATATGCAGAAAGGTTTATTTTAACCCTTTTTTTAGATATGATTGTTCAATTTTTTTGTTTTTACACAAGGACTGCCGTCTTTTTCCGAATGTGGACGCAAACGGGCTGGCTTGTCAATTTATCCGTTTTTTTGGATATTCGTACGAAAAGCCGGAGCTTTTGTACGAATATCCGGGTAAACTTCCTGATGTTTACTTCAACTTTTCAGCTTTTTTTCCCGTAGCTGCCTTTTCGGGAGTCCGTGCCCACGGAAAGCTGCTTCAGAATCCTGAACTCGTTTTCTCCCGGCTCCTCGTCGGGATCGGCCTCGCGTACTATCAGGTTCGTCTTGTGCATGATGCAGCTCTCTATGATCAGTCTCAGGGTGGTTACGTCGAAATCTATCTCGCACACCTGTTCGGCTGCCTTGAAGAAGGTGGCCAGCGTCTTGAAACGGAAGTTGCGGACGGTGTCGAAACACGTATGCGTGCCGATGCCCGTGATGCGCTGGATTTCCGACTTCGATACGTGCGACAGGGCGTACAGTGTATCGATGAACTTTCTTAATTCTTTGAGCCACTCGTCTGTCTGTTGCTTCGTAGGCTCGCACGAAGCGTATAATTTTTCGAAATATTTCATTAGTCTTGTCTCTCGGGGTTTATCTCTGCCGTATAGGGCAGTAATTAATACTCTGCCAATCGGTATTTTTACCGGTGAAAGACAAGAACGGAAGTTTACCTGTCAGGTTCTGTTGATGACACAAAGATAACGGAAAAATCGTGGCTGAACGTTTTTCTTTGCGAGAAAAACTTCCCTTGCTTTTACTCTTTCTTTTAATATATAATAGGAAAGGGTGGCAACCCTGGTGGTGCTCTTGTGGCCCGCCGGACATTGTAATAACTTGTAACTCTGAGGGTTTGCTATGCTACACTTTGGTGACGGTGGTGGCCCGCCCTTTCGGGTTGCGTAAAAAAATGAAGAATTATGGAGGTGATAACAACTATGAAAAATCCTGCAATCTGGGCTTTCTGGTACTTTCGAGGCGACTGCTTACCAGATGTTTGCCGAAATGTACGGAAAGTGGCATTCCGACTCGCAGGCGTATGTGTATCTGCTCATGGCGGCGTGCTTTACCGATCAGGGTGATACCCCTGGATGCCTGAAACGGGGCGAGCTGTTTTTCTCAGGAAGGGAGCTGAGTCTGCGCTTCGCCTGGAGCCGGAGGCATGTGAACCACTTTATCGGAGAGCTGGAGCAGAACGGTGTGGTGGAGGTGATGAAGGTGCAGAACTGTTCGAAGCTGCGTCTGCTGCACTACGATACGCTGTGCCGCATGCGGGTGGAAAAACGGATGGCGGACGGGAAGGCGCAGGGAGCGCGGGCGACGAGATGTTCGAGGTGTTCTGGGAACAATATCACGACATGACGCAGCAGCCTGCCCTCGACATCGAGGCGGCGCGGCAAGGCGTGGGGGAAACTGACGCTGGCCGAGCGAGAGGAGGCGGTGGGAAACATCGAGATGTATCTCTGCATGTTGCCGTCTATCGACCGGGCTCGTACGGCGCTGAAGTATTTGCAGATGAAGAGTTTTGTACTCAATTGATTATATTTTTATCTGTGTTGTCTGATGAAACTTTTTAAATTGTCAATCATTGCTGTCCGATAAAATTTTTCAAACCCTCAGTAACTTGTTGATATATAAAAGTTAAGCAATAATTTTAACAGGAGGGATTATCCGTAAAGGCAATCGGTTTTTCAGTAATGTAAAAAGCTGTATCTGACAGCAGTCATATTTTTAGGATTATGGGGATGGTTTATGCGGAAGAAATAGAAGGGGCGGTACTGGGGGCGTGCCTGCTGGAACGTTCGGCTCAGGCGGTGGTGCTGAAAAGTCTGCGTGCCGAGATGTTTTACCTGACGGCGCACCGGGTGGTGTTTGAGGCGATAAACGCGCTGTATGCACGGGGAGCGGCGGGTGGATATGGCTGGACGGTGACCGAGGAGCCTGCGGTGCTCTGGGCGGTGGACGATGGCGGGCCGGTCCGTTTGCCGGA
>ENA-OQJS01000175-OQJS01000175.1-human-gut-metagenome-genome-assembly--contig:-NODE-175-length-12149-cov-0.879970_pt1 | contig 12149 bp, 15 predicted proteins | sample MGYA00242598_ERZ504764 | MGnify/ENA primary metagenome ERZ504764 (study PRJEB26092, sample SAMD00036368) | human gut metagenome | host: Homo sapiens | study: EMG produced TPA metagenomics assembly of...
TAAGCCCGACCCGTCGACATTCCAGAGTTCTGCCGTGGCGTGGAGGCCCGCAAGGTACCGCGCGCATGTTCTGCGACGTGCTTACCCCTGATGGCGAGCGTCGTTGGGCGATCCGCGTCATGTGCTGAAGCAGGCTCTGTCGAAAGCCAAGGAAAAAGGCTTCACCTTCTACGTGCATCCGGAAATCGAATTCTATCTGTTCGAAAGGCAGGATGATTGGTCCCAGACGCCAACCCCAATCGATGAGGGCGGCTATTTCGACCATGTGCCGCGCAGCCCAGGCATGGACTTCCGCCGTGCCACCGTCAACATGCTCGAACAGATGGGCATTTCGGTGGAATACTCGCATCATGAGGCAGGTCCAGGCCAGAACGAGATCGATCTGCGTTATGCGGACGCGCTCACCACGGCCGACAACATCATGACCTTCCGCACCGTCGTCAAAGAGATTTCGCTGGAGCGCGGCATTCACGCCAGCTTCATGCCGAAGCCGCTTTCCGACGCTCCAGGTTCCGGCATGCATACCCACTTGAGCCTGTTCGAAGGCGACGCCAACGCGTTCTACGAGGCGGGCAGGAATTCAACATGTCCGTCACCGCACGCCAGTTCGCGGCCGGCATTCTGTACCATGCGGCTGAAATCTGCGCGGTCACCGACCAGTACGTCAACTCCTACAAGCGCCTGTGGGGCGGCAACGAGGCTCCGAGCTACATCTGCTGGGGCCACAACAACCGTTCCGCGCTGCTGCGCATTCCGCAGTACAAGCCAGGCAAGGGCAATTCCGCCCGCATGGAATTCCGTGCGCTCGACCCGGTCGCCAACCCATACCTCGCATATTCGGTGCTCTTGGCAGCAGGCCTTGACGGCATCGACAAGCAGATGCAGTTGGGCGAGCCGACCAGCGACGACGTGTGGGAGCTTACCGATGCGGAACGTCAGGCCATGGGCATCCAGCCGCTGCCGGAGTCTCTTGACGAGGCGTTGAAGGTTATGGAGAAGTCAGACTTCGTGGCCAGCGTGCTCGGCGAGCATGCCTTCGAATACTTCCTGCGCAACAAGCGTCAGGAATGGGAGGAATACCGCAAGCAGGTCACTCCGTTCGAACTGAAGAAGTACCTGCCGAAGCTGTAAGCGAACCGTAATCGTTTCATCAAAAACCGTTGTTGCAATCATGAGAAAACTGATTGCAACAACGGTCTTTTGCTTTCCGAATGATTATTTGAATCTTCTTTTGATGTTTCTGCAAGTATCGGATTAAAGTTCCAATGACTCAATTGACCGTAAATTAACGGTTTTGCGAAGAATCTCATCACCATAGTCAGAAAATATGAATGTCACAGGCGAGTTGCTTTGCGTTTCAAAAGCGACTGTCGTCGTCATTTTCACGCCGGGAGTGACCTTGCGTGTTGTGGAATAGCTATCATCGTCAAGATACGTGCTATGCAACTCAGTGCCGTCTTGGGTCGCGGAAACATCCATATAGTTCAGGAAGGCCCGGTATTTGCTTCCATTTTCGACATACCAGGATATGCGTGCGAACGCTATGTCATGATCGGCATATGAGGGGCTTGTCTTCTCAATGGAGTCTACGCGGAAATGCAGGGTGCTTTCGTCATAATCGGTTACGGATCCGTCTTCGTCGAAATTCGAAGCGTCCACTTGTTCGGGCTGAGGGACGGCCGCATAATCAATATGTTTCAAGGATCCTTCTGTGTCGACTTCGTCAAAGGAAAACGCGGCACGAACAACATTATGCTGCGAATAATTCATCAGCTGAACCACAACTGGTGAATTGGTGTCCGTAAGAACGAAACTGCTGGTGGTCTGCGAGCTTTTCTCCGGTTTCATTTCGGCGCCGGAGAACTCCGTGCGGTCGGAATCCTCGTTGGAAGTGAATGCAGGGGCAAGCTCGATGCCGTTTTGCATGACCATCAGATCTGCGACGGCATGAGGATACATCGTTTTCTTGCCGATGTTCGTGCAGGTGAGCAAAAACCGTGAGCGTGGCGTCGCCGTTCAAATCCTCCGGACCTGTCTGCACGCCTTCGATGTTCACTTTCAATGCTTTTCCTCCGGTGGAGTAGAGCTTTCCAACGTCTTCGCTGACGGTTTCCTGTGTGGACAGCTCCTCGAACTGGCTTGTGGATCCATCGAAATCGGAGATGATGTTTGACATGCTGTCAGAAAGCATTCCGCCAATCGACGCTATTACAGCGATGATGATAACGATCTCCAAAACGGTGACGAAGCCGTTTTTATGGCGGCGTTGCTTCTTGTCGGAAGCGGATTGGAACTCGCGTGTGGCTCGTTCCGTTTGTATGCGCGGCGGATTATAGGGCTGCGATGGGCGTCCTTGCGGGTTCTGCGGGTTTTGCTGATTTTGCCGCAACGCCTGTTGCAAGCTTTGCTGCATGGACTGGGCATACCGCATGGTTTGCGTGGACCAGTCGTTCAACATGGTTTGGAGCGTGTCTCCTCGTGTGGACTGATCGCCTTGCGCCTGTTGAGATCTACCGTCTTGCTTGGATCGGGTGTTTTGTGGGGCCTGCCTGTCGCGCGATGCCTGATCGCTCTGCGCGGGTTTCACATATCGCCGCTGGACATAGGATTCACGCCGCGCATGGTCACGGTTCACCTGATTAGACAGGCGTTCGGCGTTGCTGCTGGGATCGATGTAATCGGAACCCTTGAATGGGTCGATATAGTCGTTGTTGTTGAGTAGGCCCATGAAAGGCTCCTTCTGGTCAGTCCCTTCCATGAGCAATTGTATCGAAAATCAGCCTCGAGGAGAGCCGAACATCGAATTGTAGATGATCGCGAAGTTGCGATTGCCGTAGGTCGAACAGGCGTCGCCTTCGCCGACTCCCGCATCCAATGCGGCTGCATTCGGCTGATAAGGCGTGTAAATGTACAGCAGTGCGGTCGCCTTGTTTTCGATGTACACGTTGCTGCCACCGCAGCTGGCGTCCGGATTGTATTGAATATAGTTGAGCGTGCCCGCATGGTATCCATAGCGATCCTCATGTTGCACGTAATACTGGTAGCGTTTCGCCGCGCCATACACCTGTTTGAAAAAACCTGCATATTCCGGGTCACAGTTCGCGTCGTCCGGGCAGCTCAATCCCATGGCCGACTTGAATTGGAAGTCGCTTGGATCGGTGGCGGTAAGCAGATGCTGCTCCTTTTGCAGCACGGTGAGCAGCACTTTTTGACTGATGTCGCACGCCTTTCCCGACTTGTAGATGATCGCCGCGGCGCTTTCGTTCGGCTCTCCCTCATATGCTTCGCAGTATTCGTTGGCGGGTTGCGATTCGGTGCTAAACGTCATGGATTTCAAGCATTTCTCGCCGCTGCATGCGGCACCCTGTTTTTCGATGATGGCGTTCACCTGCTGCTCGCTCAACGCGTTCCCGTTGAAGAACAGACCATCTGAAATGATGTTGCCCGGATTGAAATCGTATTGCGTCTGCAATTGTTCCTGCGATGCGACCGCTTCATCCACTTGCACACGCCAACCGACGAATCGCACCAATCCAACGATCAACGCGAGCGTGACGATACTGGCTATCAGTGTTTCGCCGACTATGAGGATGCGTTTTGGGGTGTTTGCTTTTTTCCAGGCGTTGCGGAGTTTGGTGAGACTTGGCTGCTTGTTTTTCTTGGGTTTGCGGTTGTTTTTTGCTGTGGTGGTTGTTTTGCGTGTCATCGCGCGTCATTGTATCGCGTTTGGCTTATCGTTTGTTTGACGATTGATTTGTTCATCGATTGACGTGAGAATTCAAGGGAAGCGTGAGTCTGGCGAAGGCGTGGGGAGTGCGGGGGCTATGGAGGAGAAGTGTATGGCGAAGAGTGATGTGGCGAGGAACGGTTTTTCAATCTGCCCGTGATTGTGCTGATCTCGCTGAGTTTCATGCTGGGCATGAGCGAGTTCATCGTCGTTGGCATTCTGCCGGATATCGCGGCTGGCTTGAAGGTGTCGGAGGTGACGGTCGGCAATCTGGTGTCCCTGTTCGCCTTCGTGTACGCGCCCGTCACGCCGCTCGGCTCGGCGCTGTCGGCGCGGTTCCCGCGATTCGCCACTCATCTGACGCTGATCGGCATATTCCTTGCCGGTAATCTCCTGTGCGCGTTCGCACCCAATTACGCGGTGCTGGTGGTGGCGCGCATCATGATCGCGTTGGTGTCCGGCACTTTGGTGGCCGTGGCCATGACGTACGCGCCCGACGTGACGACGGACAAATTCCGCACGAAATTCATCGCATGGGTGTTCTCCGGCTTCTCCATCGCCTCCGTGGTGGGTGTGCCGGTTGGCACATGGGTGGCCAACACGTTCGGCTGGCGTTGGACGTTCCATTTGGTGAACGTGCTCACAGTGGTGCTTATTGTGCTCATGGTGATGGTGCTGCCGCGCAACAGTCATATTGTGAAGATTGGTTTTCTGCCGCAGTTCCGCCTGTTTTTCGACCGTCGTATTCAGCTGGGCGTGCTTGCCGTGGTGTTTGGCGCGGCGGCAACTTACGTGTTTTACACGTATCTGACGCCGATCATGCGAGACGAAGTGCATGTTCCCGAACAGTATTTAAGCGTCGGCCTGGTGATTTTCGGCGCGGCCTGCCTGTGGAGCAACCTGTATGGCGGCAAGCTTGCCGACCGTGGCAGGGGAGTGGAACCGCTGACGCATATTCGTCCGATCTACTGCGCGCACGCCGTGCTCATGGCATCGCTGATCGTAACGCATTGGGTGCCGGTGTATGGTGCGTTGCTGCTGGTGGTGCTTGGCATGTTCATGTATCTGCAGAATTCCGCCTCGCAGGTGCTATATATGGATGTTGCCTCTCAGTCGCATCCGGGATCGCTGAATCTGGCCGCATCGCTCAATTCCATGTCGTTCAACATCGGCATCGCGGTCGGCTCCGCGGTTGGTGGACTGGTCAACGCCCATTTGGGATTGATGTGGCTTGGCCCTGTGGGCGCGATCTTCCTGCTGTGTGCGGTTGGCGTCACAACCCTGCTGCGCCCGTTCATAGCTCGAGAGCGCGATTTCTACGCCAAACAGCAAGCCTGATGGCATTTGGTCGGGTTTGAACGAGCGGTTTCTGAAAGCGGCAAAGTTATAGAAGTTTTATCTGTAATTCGTTGAGATTGCGGAAAGCGATTAGTGGACTGCGATGTTGGCGGGCTGGGCAGTAGACCCGCCGACTTGCGGAGCGTAGTCGCTAGATCGATTACGCGATCGCAGGCGTCCCGCGTGTCCGGATCATGGGTTGCCACCAGTACGATCATGCCTTGACCGGCCAGATTGCCGAGCACATGGTTTACGGAATGTGATGTACGCGTATCCAACTGGGCGTCGGCTCGTCGACCAGCAGCATGTTCGGCCTGGAACATACCGCACGCGCGAGCATAAGACGCTGAGCCTCGCCTCCAGACAAAGTCGCAGAAACGCCTGTCCGCCGCATACGCCAGATCGAACAGTTCCATCGCTTCCAAAGCCTTTGGTTCCGCTTCGCGGCGGCTCATTCCCTTGGCGAGCAGTGGAAACACCACATGGTCGAGCGCCGTGCGTTCCGCAACACCATACGGATTCTGAAACACCCATCCAACACGATCCACACCTTCTCGCGTCACCGTGCCAGCGTAAGGCTGCTCCCATCCTGCAAGAATCGACAGCAATGTTGACTTGCCGCATCCCGACGGACCGCATATCGCAATGGTCACACCAGGTTCGGCCACGAAACTCAAATTCTCGAACAGCAGATCGGTTCCCTCAAATCGATGAGCCAACCCCTCAACCGCAACGCGCATAGCCAACCTTTCACGAGGCAATCACCTTACCGACGCACCCTTGCCAATCATTTGTAGTCCCCTAATTGCAACCACGCAACACCCACCCTACCTCATTTGCGTATATGCAAGTAAGTTTTTCGGAAATGCCGCCTGCTATGCACATTATCATGCGGTGCTACACTCGTTGTGACACATTAGTACGGGGGTGAAGATGGTGACTTCTTGGATGTCATTTTGCAAGACTTGCGTTCTTGCTGTCGCATTGTCAGTGCTTTTGGCTGGATGCTCAATTAATGAGGATGCCACAGGCGCATCTTCTGATTCTGCCACATCGGAATCATCATCCGAAAATGGGTCGGCGGGCGGACAGAAATTGGCGGCGTCTTTGAGTGAATGGATCGAACAGCGGGAATCGCAAGGTAATATCGCTGAATCGCAGAAAACGATATTGGACAAAGCCAAAAAGTACGGGTGAGATTTCAACGTCGGATTATGAGAAAGCCTGGTCTGATTACCGGCAATGCATGATCGACAAAGGATATAAGGAAATCAAAATCATCAAATATCCGAGCGGACTCTATGCCGAAGCTGGACACAAACAGGGGACGACCATTCAGGAATCCCGATATTCCGATGATTCCACGGAATGCGGCGATGAGTATGTTGCAGATGTGCAAGATGTGTACGGCATTATCGTAGGCAATCCGAATCTGTATGCCGATCAAGCGCAGGCCGTGGTCGATTGTTTGCATAGAGACTCGCTCGTGCCGAAGGACTATACCGTAAGCCGGTTCAACAAGGAGTTTTCCGGAACGGATGGCAATACTTCGTTTGACATGCAGAACCTGCAAGTGCGCAGTTGCCTTGTGTCGAACGGCTACAACGTGGGATATGCGACCGACGATACGGAACAGTTGTGGTGAGAAGGTAAGTGATTCCAGGGGAATCATGGTGATGTGTTCGCTGATGGTGCTTGTTGGTCGTGATTGAAGGGTATATGTGAGTATGACGCGACGATTCGGAATGAAGCAAAGGACGGGAGGGAAGCGTTCGAAGTGCACTGCTGTGACTTGGACTTTGCTGGCGACTGTCACGGCAGCTTGTATTGCGGTCGGATCCTGCGCATTGTGGCTGCCTGACCGCACGCCGACATTACTGAGCTCGGCGGTGGAGAAGACCGTGGCTCCCGCCAGTGTGCAAGAATATACGGGCATGCAGCAGGTTACTGTGGTGCCCACCATTTCCGACGACCGTGACCTTTCCGGCAATGCGAGTGGCATGGTCACCGCGGACTGGTCCGGCAACGGCCTGACCTCAGGCAAAGGTGCCTATCAGGTGAACGATCGCACGGTAGTGGCGTTGAACACCGCAACCCCCTTGTATCGCGATCTGAAGACCGGAGACACCGGCGGCGATGCGCTCGCCTGAATAATGAACTCAACTTACTTGGCTACAACAGCGTTCCCGGATCGGATACCTACGGGTGGGCCACATCGGACGGGTGGAAGCAGTTGATGGCCGACAACGGTAATACGTCGGACGGATCATTGTCATTGGCCGACACATTGTGGATTCCCGAACACGAAGTCGCAGTTGCCGAGTGGAACGCAACCGCCGGATCCATGGTGACGGGCGGCACCGCAATCGGCAAAGTCCCCGGATCATTGACGAAACTCACCATCAAAAACGGCACTGCATCCGCGCAGGAACGTTCGTTGACGATATTCGGCATTACGGGAACATTGCCAGCCAATACCACTGAAATCACGGATGCCGGGTTCCTGCAACAAGTCGAAGCGAACGACAGTTACCAATCCGTGGACGTGGAATCCAGAAAAGCGGGATTTGACGCCACTTTGGCCTTGAGCGAACGGATGCGAGTGCTGCGCGTTCCCGCCGGCGCGGTATTCGGCATAAACGGTTCAACCGGCTGCATCGTGCCCAAATCCAATAACCATGGCAAACACTCCCGTGAAAGTGTCGATCGTGGGAGACGAACTTGGCGTGAGCCTCGTGCAAGCAACAGCGAAGACATCGCTTCGATCTCCAATGTGGAAATCGGCAGCGGACTCAACAATTTCACCTGTGAGTAGACGATTATGCGATTACGATCGGTACTTTCCGAAGCGTTACGCAATATTGGCGCGGGAGTGAGTCATGCGATGCTCATGTTCGCAGCGGTATTGTTTGCGTCTACATTGCTCGGCGGATATGAGGCCGTCAATGTGGTGGGGCTCGAAACCGAGGCGGTACAACGTATCAACGCCTATGCCGACGTTAACGCCATCGTCGGGGGAACGGTGGACGGAGCCGCATGCGACAGGCTCGCCAACGCTGGCGGCGGTGTGATGAGCACCTTGGCCGGTGCGATGCGTGCTGGTCAACAGATTGTACCGCTTGCCACGCCTGGCAAGGATATATCGTCGTATGAAGTGACGCCCGGCATGATCAGGATGATCGCCAGGAACACGAAAACCGATGTGTCCGGCGTGTGGGTTTCTACCGACGTGTCCAAGGATTTTGGTCTCACCAAAGGCAGCGTAATGCAGACCGAACAGGGAACGATGAGCGTCGCAGGCGTGTTTGATTGGCCGAACGATAGTCGTGACACGCGATTCGCCTACGCGTTCCTTGTGCCCGTATCTGCGTCGAATGGCACATTCGACGAATGTTGGGTCAGACAGTGGCCGCAAAGCGGGCAGACGGGGGGATTTGTTATATTCCATGCTGGTCGTGTCGGGGTCGTCATCCAATGCCGGCGTGACGCAGGTGAATAAGAGTTTCGATTCGCATTACGATGCTCAAGCTTCGTACGGGCAGCGAATGGACCCGTTGGATGCCGTGGCTGGGATTGGCTGTGGGACTGATGCTCGGCGCGTTCGGCGTACGTCGTCGTAGATTGGAATATGCTGGCGCATTGCATTCAGGGCAGTCCAAAGGTGCGCAATTGCTGGAAATCAGTGTGGAAACGTTGATTTGGAACGGTTTGGCGTGTGCCTCTTCGGCCGCGCTGTTGGGCGCGTATTGCGTTCGCATGAGCAGTGCCGATGCGATGACCGTATGGTTGGGTGCGATGCGCACGCCATGTGCGATATTCGCTGGAGTAATGGTATCAAGCGTGCTCGTCGGTATGACGATACGTGAAACGCAGTTGTTCCGTTTCTTCAAGCAACGCTAGAGTGTGTTGACCATGGTTCAGCTGAGGATGATTTCATTAGGTCCCATTGCTGTCGATACTGGAAAACCGCAAGTATCGAAGGCAATGGAATGCGAAAGATGATGATGCGTTAGCTCAACGCTTTCTTGATGCGCTGCAGGCTGATCGGCTTCGGCGTGCCGAGTTCCTGCGCCCACAGTGATACGTAGAATTCCTCAAGCATCCAACGTGCGGTGACCGCCTGCTTCATCAACGCCTCATGACGCGGACCTGCAGGCTCACGTTCGGCCTTCGCCGTGGCTTTGTCGGCCAACTGCTTGGCTCATCAGCTCCCAAGCCCAACGCACATCACGATTCTTGTCGTTCTTCGCCTTACCTAAACGAAGCACGTCAGCATGCAGATACCGTTCAATCGACGCCAACGCATCCGGGGGAGTCTTGCCGATGAATCCCGGATACACCAGCGTGGCGATATGCTCACGAATCGACTGCAAAACGCTCAAACATCGCAAGCTCGGCCTTGCCTGCAACCTGACGCGGATCGCGGGAGTACGGCTCGTCGGTCAGCGGGTCGACGATGGAGAAGGCCACGTCGAGGGTCTTGTGCTTGCGGAACGGATCGACGAATGCGGTGGAAACGTCCGGCACCAGCTTCATATCGGATTCATTGATGGCCTGGAAGCCTTCCACGGAGGAGCCATCGAACGGCATGCCGTCGGTGAAGGCGTCCTTCAGGAATTCGCTTGCCGGCACGGTGAAGTGCTGCTGAACACCGATCAGATCAGTGAAGCGAACGGAGACATACTCGATGCCTTCCTTGTTGATAAGGGCCTCAGCATCAGCCTTGGTTTCAAGTGCAGTCACGGGACCGCTCCTTTCGAATAAGTTACTTACAGGCTCTTAGTCTAGGAACGCGCGTTTCGCTCACTCGCCAATTGGGTTACGAGAATGTTTCGTAATGACATATTCGAAGGATGATTCGCGAAAAACTGGGGTTCAATTGTTACGAACGCTCGTATTTGCCTCTGCAAAACCGTTCAATTTGTGGACATTCGTGTCGTCATGTCGCTTGCGACGTCCATTTCTTTTCTCAAAAACCTTACCGCATGCGCGCAGGCCAGCGGAAGGTAACGGAGATATGAAAAAAGGAACCTCGATAACGTGTTCATCGAGGTTCCCATATGTAAGCCGGCTTTACGATTCCAGGAAAATCAGCGGCCACGCATAGCACGACGGCTGATGCGCTGCGGGTGCATCGGGTCGACGCCCTTCGGAATGCCCATGCCGTTCTTCATCTGCAGAGTGCGCAGACGCTCGTTGAGGATGTTCAGCTCGGTCTTGGTAAGCATGAAGCGGCTCTTCGGATGGATGGCTGCCATCAGCTTGTTCTTGTGGCTGGTCGGCTGGTAGCTCTTGCACTTGAGCACGGTCTTGCGCAGATTCTTCAGGCTCGTCTGATTCTTGCCCTGGCCGACGTAGATACGGTAGACGGGAATATCGGAACCGGCGGTCACACCCTTGATATTCTGCTCCTGACGGTCCATGGCACGCTTGACGCGATTGTAATCGCCCTCGCCGAGCAGATAGATGCCGTTGTAACCGGTGCCGCGCCAAATGGCGTCTTTGGTCTTCGGATCAACCCACACCGGCTCCTGCGGAAAGTTGAAGCCGGCCTTGTTAATGTTGCCGAGCACGCTGATGGCAGCACCCTGACGCCCTTCAAGCTTGGCGTATCCGACTTTGTCGCACGGTTGGTGAGCATCATGGTGGCGAACAGCAGGCCAAGCATGATGGCGAGGATCATGGACGTGATCCATCCGATCACCGACCACTTGAACACGATGCCAAGCACCACGAACACAACGATCGGCGCCACGAACACGCCGCCGCACAACCACGGAAGAGCCTTATCTTCGGCGTGGGTGTACTTTGAAGATCTGAAATGTCTTGCTTGATGGTGCTTTGCTTTCTTCTTTGGCTCTTCTTTGTCTGCCATCGACTTCCTCACTTGGTTATGCGGTTACTCACACTGGAACGGTAGTTTATCAGGAACCATGCCATATCGCACGGTTTCCGCCGTTTTTCCTTGATTGACGGGGATTATCGGGTATGCAGAGGCCTGCCATCCGCCTTAAGCAGCGCCTCGCCGAACGATTCACTGAAGGTGGGATGCGGGTGAATGAGCCTCGCCGCGGCGGCGAGCGGCACCCGGTTGCCGACCAATTGTTCGCTTCCGCGATCAGATCGCTGGCGAGCGGGCTGACGATATGCACGCCAAGCACGAGGGGAACATCCGGAGCGCCTGCCAGCGCACCGCTGACGATGGTCATGGATCCGCCTTCCCCACTCATGAGCATACGCGAGTTGGACAACATGGGATATGCGGTTCCCTGCGGATTGATGATGGTTTCACACGATTTCGCATCGTCGAGTGCAAGACCGACGCTTGCCGCTTCAGGGAAAGAGAACACGACTTGCGGCACGGTTTCGTCGGATACCGGCTTGGGGTCAAGTCCTGCGATGGTTTCGGCGATGGTGATGCCCTGTTCAAACGCGCGATGAGCCAAAGCATGCCCCGGAGTGATGTCGCCAAGGCCCATACGCCCCTCCACATTCGTACGCCCATACGCGTCGGTCGAAACATAACCGCGTTCCTCCAATTCGATGCCGTTGGATGCGAACCAGCCGGCATCGGTGTTCGGCATACGTCCGATAGCAGCAAGCACCACTTCACCATATGCGGTGCGCTCCTCCTCGCCGCCGCCTTGCCTGTAATGCACGGTGGCGCCCAAATTCGCACCGGTATCCACGTAATCCACCGACGTACGCGTCACCACGCTGATGCCGCGACGTTTGAGCTCGCGGGTCAACGTCATCGAAGCCCGCTTCTCCCAAGACGACAGCACGCGGTCCTTGCGGATCAGCAACGTCACTTCGCATCCCGCGGCATTCCACAACGAAGCGAATTCCAACGCCACCGCACCCGCTCCGACAATCACCGCACTGGACGGGAACGTATCCAATTCCAAAGCCTGCGTCGAATCGATCAAACGCACCTGAAAACGGGTTGCCCGGCAATGGCAACGGTCGCGATCCGGGTCGCCAGCACAATATCTTCGCCTTTGATGGTAAGCCTCCGACCCGACGGGTTCCTCCACTCCCGACCTTAAGAACGGCCATGCCTCGCGCTACTCCCCGGCCGCGA
>ENA-OQJS01000176-OQJS01000176.1-human-gut-metagenome-genome-assembly--contig:-NODE-176-length-12131-cov-0.925108_pt1 | contig 12131 bp, 14 predicted proteins | sample MGYA00242598_ERZ504764 | MGnify/ENA primary metagenome ERZ504764 (study PRJEB26092, sample SAMD00036368) | human gut metagenome | host: Homo sapiens | study: EMG produced TPA metagenomics assembly of...
TCTCAGGGGAGAGCGCTCCCTGCACGGAAGAAGGTCAGAACGTTCAAATCTTTCTAACGCCCACCAAATGTTCGCAGCTCAGAGGCTATGTCCTCTGGCTGTTTTGTTTTATGTCGCCAAATCCGCTGGCAGCTCCAACCGTCATCGCAACCGTAACATCAATTCACCTGACGAATGGCTGACCAAACAAATTCAATACCCCAACAGCAACAATAGCCAGGCAGAAAACTGCGCCGCAAGCTGCTCCAACCGCTCAATAGCCACCGAGGCCGAGACCAACGCGTCTCGAACCCATCCGAGCCGCAGCTTCTCGGCAAAACGCCACAACGTCCACACCCTGCGGTATCCTTGAGCCACTTACACCTGCAGCACCAAGGAGCCACCATGCGCACCGAGCTCGATGTTCCCTTTTCGCACAAAGAAGAAGCCAAGGCGTTGGGCGCCAAATGGGACCGGACCAAGAAGATCTGGTATGTACCCAGCGGCGTCAACCCCGAGCCCTTTGCCGAGTGGCTGCCCGGTGTTGACCGATCCGACCCCTCAGCGCCGTATATATATCTTGTACTGGGCAAGCGCGAGTGCTGGAAGTGTCACAAAGAGACCTCGGTCGCGGCCTTCGGCATTCCCTATCGAGCCGATAACGACGAGAGCATCGCCATCGCGCACGCGCCCAACGAAGCCGGGCACATTGCCATCGACACGGCCAACGCCAACGCACTCGCCATCGTGCCCGCTCTTGGCTGCGTGCCGGGCGAGATCCGCGACTACCTTCATAAGCGCTGCGGCTACAAGCCCGTAGGCGCGCGAGCCTCCAAAGCCCCGTCGCTCGGCAACACGTGCACCAGTTGTGACGCGTTGCAAGGCAGCCGCTATCTGTTCGAAGAGCCCTCGTCCCCGTTTGCCCTCACTGCCATCAACAAGCTGCCGGCACTGGAGTTTGTGCGCGTCGAAGTTGCCGGCGTCTTTGGCGTCCCGGCCACGCGCACCGACTTTGACCAGGCGCTCTTTACCTGGGCACGCGACCATCACGCCGAGTTCCACAAGAGCCTGTTCGAGGGAATTTACCTGTAGGGCAAAGCTCGAAAATCGAGTATACGCAGGTAGCAAGGTATATCTAACGGGAAACCGAGAGGCCGACACTTAGCTGACCAACAATCGATAATCGATACTCCGACTGAATAAATACAGAAACAACCCCCCCCCGCATCGGAGTCAGTGCAGGGGGGGCAGTGCCTGAATCAAAACTCAGCCGAATGGCAATCAGCTCACGCTAAGCAAGGATATCAACTCTAGAGAATTCCAACCGCAGAGCATGCAATCGAAAAGACGACTATCGAGACAAGAACGACCGCAGTATTTGGCTTCTTTCCCATAACCCAATAAATCACAGCTGTTGCGATTACCGAAAGCAGGCATGGCATAATCTGATCCAGCACGCCTTGAATGGCAAGGGCCTCATCGCCCGAACCGAAAGCCAGCGGAGTTGTAACGCTCACCATTGAGGCAATCATTGCTCCCACCGCCATCATGCCGACGACGCCAGTCAGTCTCGTCAGACGTTTCATGATATTTGTCTCGGACAGCTTAACGAGTAGCTTGCTGCCCATCTCGTAACCTTTAATGGCGCAAATGTAGCGCACGGCTTGTGCAGGTATGTTAAACAGTAAGAAAAATAGGACAGCGCCGAGCGGGTTCCCCTGCATTGCGATGGAGCAGCCAATTCCGGCAGCAACCGTACGCCAAGTTGTTAGAAACAACGAATCGCCAATGCCGGACAACGGGCCCATAAGCGAAGTCTTCACATTGCTGATAGCTTCTCCACCAATTTCTCCGCCGTTCGCCTTCACCTCCTCCATTGCTGTCACAATTCCACAAACCAGTGTCGCGAGATAGGGAGTGATGTTAAAGAACTCAAGATGGCGCTTCAATGCGTCTGCGCGATCTTCTTTCGACGGATACAGCTTCTTGATAATTGGGCCAAGCGTAAATGCATTCGCAAGGTACATTTGCCGCTCGTAATCCCAGGACCCCTCGAATGTCATTGAGCGTAGGAAAATTTTATTGAGATCGGACTTGGTGATTTTCGATCCACCTTCTTTAGAACTCATCGTCGTCTCCTTCCACAGAAGCCGTAACAGCGACAGCGGATTCGCGATCTTTAAATACCATCAACAGCACAATTCCGGCGGCGATGAGCGAAACACCCAAGATTGGCAAGCCAGATACGCACTGAGAACGAATCCAAAGATCAAATAAGGCAACAATTTCCGGTCCATGATGGTCCTAAGCAGAATGACAAAGCCGAGGGCGGGCAAAATGCCTGCGGCAACCGTCAAGCCATGCTGGACAAATTCGGGAATAGCCGCAAGTACGCCTTCCATAACCGGAGCACCCAGCGCATAAGCTGCGGTCACATACAGCGCCTGGGGAATAATGAACCCGAAGAAGCTAGAGATAAGATGGGTCCTGCACACCCCGTCAACGTCTCCTCGTTCGGCATATCCATCGGCGGCGCGATTAATAAGAGGAATCAGAACGATGTAGCAAAAATTCCTGATTACCATTCCGAGCATTGAAATTGGGATTGCCAAAGCAACGCCGGCGCCAGCATCTGAATGGGAAATGATCGCAAACGCAGTGCCCAAAATGCCACCGGAAATCACGTCAGGAGGCGCAGCCGCTCCGATTCCCTGAGCGCCCATAAGGGCCAGCTCAATCGTGGCGCCGATAATACAGCCACTTGCCAAATCACCGAATGCGAGACCCACAATTGTTCCCGTTATCAGGGTCTATCAAGCATTGATTTACCAAGAAACCAATTCGAGTAGCTAAAGCATGAAATAAGAAAGATCAACAGAATGTCCATTGCATCTCCTTTCCTTAGCACAAATATCTGTCTGCGCTAAAGGCCTACAGAGCCTCCGCCAGTCGCAATGCCTTATCTCCTGGCAAACTCCGAATTACGATATCGACTCCCGCCTCAACAAGCGCAACAAGACTCTTCTCTTCGTCCGGAGAAACGTAAACGCACCGACTAATTTGTCGGGTTCCCTCTCTCGGTATGACGTTTCCCAGATTAATTGCCTTAATATCTGGGCACCCTTGAGCGAGAAGGCAAGCATCTTTTACGGTTTTGACGACTATAAACAGACGGTATTTGTCCGTTATGCCACTTCTGATCGCCGCAATCGAATCATCAAGTCCTTTTATTACAAGCTTGCATCCAGAAGGCTTTGCCATTTTCAGTATTGCGCGTTGGGCATCATCTGCAGCAACCTCGTCATTTGCAACAAGAATGCAATCAGCCCCTAATGCAGACAGCAAGATACGGCAACCTGTCCATGGATAAGTCTCTCATCCACCCTCGTTGCGACGATCATAATTGTCACCCATTCCTAAAAGCGAGTCGATAAAACCAGGCGTTTAATACTCGACATGCCACATATAACGGCGCGTCATCAGATCGTGTTTCCTGATATCCCCGAGTGCAGACAGGAGCCTACGCTGTGCCGCATCAAACACAAAGTGATTGAAGAACTCGCAGACGCTTGCGGGAATTGATTGATATAGAGCTCCTTCGCATCCAGCACCGTGACGCGGTCGGCATATTCATCAAGGAACTTCTTTGCACGCTCATCGTTGGAACGATTTCGGCCATCACTCATAAACAGAACGAAGGGAGTAGTTCGGTCCACAATCTCAAACGGCCCATGGAAGAACTCGCCGGTATTGATGAGGGGCGCATGGACCCATTGCATCTCCATCAAGCTGCAAATGGAGAAACCATAGCCGACACCCAGGGCAGGGCCGCCAGCAAGCGGTACGATAATCTTATCGTCCTTGTGCGAACGGGCAAACTCTTGCGCGCGGGGCTCGATATAACGAACGACCTCATTCACAACGTCCTGCAGCATATCAAACGCCGCGTTAGCGTCATTCAGATACTCATAGCCATCGAAAGCAGAGAGGATCTCAAAGGCGAGCTTGAGAATAGGAGCGGCGTTGCTCTCCATATATTTAGTCTCGGGATTAAAGATTGTGTTAAAGGGGACGTGGTAATCAGCAATCTTGCTCATATTGGCATTGGAATCATGGCAATAGGCAATCGTAATCGCCCCGGCATTCTTCGCGACCTCGGTCGCCACCATGGTCTCGGGGGTTCCCGAGAGCGAGCAGAATACGGCAATGGAGTTCTCATCCAGGGCCTTCGGGGTGGCGTGCACGAATTCGTTACTCGTAATCATCTGTGCGTCGATACCCTTGCCCTCGCGCTGAATCAAGTAGAAGGCCGGATACTGAGCAAGGAGAGACCCTCCGCAAGCCACGAAGTAAACGTTCTTGGGATGGAAATCCTTGGCGAGCAGGTCCTGGACGATTTTCTCTTCTTTCATCGCTACTCCTTTGTATTAATACATGTCCTACTACATGTATTAATTAGAGAATAATCCACGCTGCAGCGTAGTCAAGAAAAAACTGTCGTTTTCCCGCGAACGGCAGTTTAGAGTCGTAAGCGGCAAGCGCTTCTATGCGTAAAACTGATAAAGACCCGGATCGTCGGCAATGGCATGCTGATCGGCAACATGCAGCGGATGCCCTTCCGAATCTTTAACGAAGGACCTATTGAATAGCAGAGCCGAACCAAGGTCGACCTTGAGGAGCTCAGCGTCTCGATCGTCCGCATAGACAATTCCTATACGACGAGTAAGTTCCCCCGGCATCACGCATGGCGCTGCAAAAGTTCGTATAAAGACCCTTCGAGATCGTGTTCGGCCAAGAACGCGAAGGAAGCTCGAAAGTAATTGGTTTCGGACAGTACCGGCCTACCATCAGAAAACCTAACGCGACAGAGCTTAAAAGCAGGCGAATTGTCTAGGCCCAGAAATGAAACCACTTCCTTTGGACAATCCGCTTCGAGAGAGGCGGACACAATCCGTGCAGACGGCTCCTTTCCCTGCAATCGGCAAAGATCGGAAAAGCTGACAGAAGAACGTGCATGTCCGTCAGAAGCAGCAGACGTACTCTCGTTATCTGCAACGAATGTGCCTCGCCCATGCTCTTTTACCATCAGGCCTTCATTTACAAGATTCGCCAATGCGTGTCGCAGCGTCACGCGGCTGACGCCAAACTGCTTGCACAAAATCTGTTCTCCCGGGACTTGCTCACCAGGCCCCAGGCACCCGATTCAATATTCGCCTTTAAACGGTCTTCAACCTGAAGATATAGCGGCTTTTCATCCATCATTACCTCCTGACAGTCTGATACTTGTAATATTACATGTATTGACTTTCCGTCAGCTGCATATGCGTCACCATTTTCAAATTAGTTGGAGAAAACCCTTTATAGAAATGAGGAAGTGCGAAGCATAACGCGCCGAGCACGATGTCTACGCGTTCCCCATTGGAGCGCTGCGGGCGTAGGGCGGTGCATCTCAGCTCATTTGATTATCTTGACTGGCAATTTAGTCATCAAAGCTACGGCTCCGCCTCGTCATAGGTAATGGCGAGGCGGAGCCGCGATCAGAAATAGCGACGTTACGAACAGAACGCCGTTGAGAATCCCATGCGAAAACGCTACAGCCCCAGAATATGCTCCAGGTAGCCCTTGTTGAACCAGAACGATTGCTTCGTCATCCAACGCCCGTCGGGCAGTTCGTAAGCATTCCTTGCGATGTCACCGATCTCTGTTCCATCGGCAAACTTGTAAGCCGCTTTTGACGTATGCGGACGAACGTGAACAATTGGGTTGTCCGCCATACCGGGCAGATTGTTAGTCACTTTGAGCTTTCCGCTCGCATCCCGATACGGATTGAGCTCAACGCCCTCACGTATTACCTTTCGCGTCTCATCCCAACAAGCTTTCGCAGGGCCTTCGATTTCGTTTTCTCCCATCGCCCAGAACAAACAACGGTCGAGACGCAGCACGCCATCGTGGTCCTCGCGAAACACAACGAAGAAGAAGCGATTAGTCTCAAGGCATGCATGAAAAGGCGACGTTTCCCAGTCTTCCTCAATTAAACGCTTGAACTCAAACGGTGGGAACGACATAGCTTGTTCGATGTGCCCCCTGTTGTTAACTCGAACGGTTCGGACGGAAATGCCTGCCTTGACGAATTCCTCGGCAGCATTGTTTTTGATTCCGAGCATACGATAGACGAGCGTTGTCCATTGCGCCTTATTGCCCGTGTACTCCAACCCGTATTGCTCCGCAATCTGACGATCAGTTTCGCCATAGTGTTGCTCGATAAGTCCAGTTACGTAACTTTCGAAATCGATAGACTTGCCATCGTCCTGAACAATGCTCTCCCCGACTCGCGGAGCACCGAGGACATAAGTATGGAGCACATAGTCCATATACGAGCGCTTGAGGGAAAAGGCGCGACGCTTTGCGCGATGACGCTCAATCTCACCCGTATCGGTATTGAAGTATTCATAATACTGGTCCGCCCACATCGTGGCCTCAGTTGCGCCCTTCGTGCAAGCACCAGATAAGTCGTCATGCCTTCTGAAAGCTCGTCCGCACGGCCATCCTGAATATAGGAAATAATCTTCTCGTAGTCGGCGCGAATGATTTTCATGTCTTTTTCGGGAAGACGCACCATGACAGCGCGCTCGATACGCTGGTCATATTTGTCGATAGAACGATCTCGGCCGTAATAAATCAACAGAATATTGCTGAGCTTAGTCTTGAGGTGAGAATTGTCATAGTCGAGCGAAACAGGACGGTCGTAAGGGATCATGGTCAGGACAAGACGCTCACCCGCAGACTTACGGCCATTCTTGAGCACATCGAAACACGTTGCCTTGAGCTCAACGCCCGCCTCGGGAAAATCGGGACGGTCGTCGCTATTGGCCTTGTAGCCAAAGTAGCGCTCCTCGATAAGAGTACCATACCGCCTTTGTACTTTTTGGAGCCAAAGTCCTTGGGCGCACTCTCCTTCCGGGGCAATACCGAGCTCGAGAATATCGCGGAACGTCATGCCGTCGAGATTGGCAGCGTAGCGCTCAATGCTTGAAGGGTCAGAAAAATCAGTATCGTCAAGCATGCGCTTGAAATCGAGGCGCTTCTTGGACACGGGATACCTCCGAAACTCGCAACTAACCCCATAGTAGTTCAGAGCAACTACTAACGCCCAGATAATTGAGGTCTTGATCTTGTCCCCTCGATCGGCTATTGTTGTGAGCACCATAAACGGACACAGCAGCGATTGGAGAAACGTGTCTGTAGATTAATATTGCCGAGCTTTTTGCGGGCGTCGGTGGATTTCGTTTAGGTCTCGAAGGCTATGCGACCCTCGACATCCCGAGTTTTATATGAAACCAGCCGGCCCCTTCCGCACCATTTGGGCAAATCAGTGGGAACCGCCCGGAACCAAAGCGCGTCAGTTCGCGGCCCGTTGCTACATGGATCGCTTCGGCGATGATTCCGTTGTCAACGAAGACATTAATAGGGTCTTGGAACAAGCCGAAGCGGGCGAAATCGAAATCCCCAATGTCCAAATGGTCGTTGGCGGTTTCCCCTGTCAAGACTACTCTGTCGCGCGTCCGCTCAATCAGGCACACGGCATCGAAGGAAAGAAGGGTGTCCTCTGGTGGGACATCTATCACTTCCTCGAAATGAAGAAGCCCAAGTTCGGTCTCTTTGAGAACGTCGACCGCCTGCTCAAGTCGCCCGCGTCTCAACGCGGTCGCGACTTCGCCATCATCCTAAGCTGTCTTGCCGACCTCGACTACACGGTCGAATGGCGCGTGGTCAACTCTGCCGAATACGGTTTCCCCCAGCGTCGCAAGCGTGTTTATATCTTCTGCGAAAAGGACGCTGGCGAGGTTGATCTCGTTGATCGCATGCACAACGGCGTCATGGCTAAAGCCTTCCCCGCCATCTATCCCGACGAGATGTCCGAGCTCGACGTTTACCCGACCCCTACGAGAACTCAACTCGTTTTGGCGTCGGCCAAAAGACCTCTCAATTCAAGAATGCTGGCGTCATGCAGGGCTGTCATGTTCTGACCTGCGACTTTGCCGAAGACTATCACGGTAAGCGCCACGTGCTTGGCGACGTGCTTGTCGACGAAGCTGATGTCCCGGAGCAGTTCTACATCTCCGACGAAAAGCTTCCCGACTGGCGCTACCTTAAGGGCAGCAAGCGCGAAGAGCGCACTAACAAAAAGACAGGCTTTACGTACACGTATTCCGAGGGAGCCATGAGCTTCCCGGATGCCACCGACAAGCCGAGCCGCACCATCCTCACAGGAGAAGGCGGCACAGGAGCGAGCCGCTTCAAGCACGTCATCGAATGCCCCGATGGCCGTTTCCGCCGTCTTGTTCCCGACGAGCTCGATCAGCTTCAGGGATTCCCGAAAGGCTGGACCGATACGGGCATGACCGACGGCCATCGAGCCTTCTGCATGGGCAACGCACTCGTCACCGGCGTGCCCCATCGCATGGCGAAGGCTAATGGTCGAAGTGTACGGCCTCTAAGGCAAGCAATCCGGAGCCGACAGTTCACGCTGTCGACTCCGTTTTTTCATCCCACTCCCCTGTATACTGATGTAGCACGTGTTTCATCCGGGCTTGTTGGGCCGGATTGTTCATGGGAGGGTCTTATGGCTGCTTCGAATCCGCCTAAGGGGAGCGTTTCTTCTTCGTCCATCAAGCCGGTGACGCGCAAGGCCGTGCGTTGCCAGCGCGAGGTCGCCTGGCTTGTCACGCAGGCAGCAGGCAGGCTTGTGGCGACCACTCAGGACGTCAATGCGCCTACGCCGAGCTTTGTGCTGGCAGTGGCGCTGGATCGAGTACGCCAGCTGGAACTCGCCGCACAAGAAGACGGCAGCCATCTTGGCTACCAGGACGCTATGGCACCCGACCTGTTGACCTTTTGCCACATGGCCAAGTTGCCCGCCGCGCCAATGCGCTTTCGGACGCAGGCTACATGTTTACGCTTTCGGGCGCGGAACTCATCCGCGATATCTACGCATACTGCAGCGAGCTCGCCGAGCGCAGCGTTTTTGGCACGGCTGAAGTCAAACCGGGAAATGTCATCAAGCTGGTTCTTAGGCTGTTCTTGATAGACGGGTTCGGGGCCATGCCGGCGTAAGCCGAGCCTTTAGCATCACCGTCGACTGGGCAACAACCGCTTTACCTTAATGGACGCCAATCGAGGGTCGATTATTGGGTCGCCTCGTCCACTAACGCATCTATCCCACGCGCTCCGACAGTCGATACTTGCGGTTGCGGCTCGTCGCCGGCGCGTGGGCTCAAGCTCGCCTTGAGCAATGAGCGCGTTGACGCGCGACCTAACCTGGGAAATTGTGAGCCCTGTGTGCTCTACCAGCTCGCGCGTCCCCAGCTCGCCGTAGTGTTTGAGTGCCGTCACAATTAAGCCCCCGCCATGATCGACCGGCTCGATCTTTGAACGGTAAAGTACGACCTTGAACCGATCGAATCCCGGGCAGAACAGGGGCTCGGCCAGACCATGCGCGCGCATGGCATCGATCATCATCGGGATGCCCGAGCCATTGCCCTCAGCCGGCGAACCTGCGCCATCCGGCAGCGGGACAATCGACATGAGCTTCACAAGCGTCGCGTTACGGCATCGGGAGCTGCCGTCAAACAAGTTCTCGCGAGTCTTTCCCCCGTAAAGGCCGCCAGGATTCGTCACCTCGACACGATCGTCAAAGACGTCGACGGCAATCGATTGTCCACAGAACCGATCCCCGTATTCTCGATGGATTACGGCGTTGGCGATTGCCTCGCGCAGAACCTCCTCGGGAATCTCAAGCGAGTCGACACGCGAGACGCCTTGGACGGTCGAGGTTCGCCGCAAATTCTTGGCGACGCTGCGACGGCATCCGAGATCATCTCGCCCAACGTTCCCTCACAGATTGTGCGGTCCATGAATCTCAGCGACCCGCCATCGCCCTTCTGAGTTCCCGCCATGGACAGCCACGTCAATGAAGAGCTTGGGATAGAACTGCTGAGGGTAGGTGCCCACAACTAGGAGTCCAGCTTGGTGACATTGCCCTGGGAATCAAGGATATTTAGGCGCTCCAGCTTCGTTTGTTTGTCCGGCGCGCCGCGCATTGCCCGGGGCGTCAACGAGAAAGCCCGATCTATCGTACGGTCGACAGCGTCCTCGGTCGAGATCCGTCCGCCGCCCGCCACCCGCCCACCGCGGTCGCGATCGCTCGGAGTCGCTCGACCGCATGACGCCAATGCGAGCACCTCGGTCGATGAAAGCGGCACATCTTTGTCATCGATGCGCTTGTAGCTGCCGCCCTGGGCGCCCCGCTCTATGACATAGCAGGGCTTGCTCGACGGATCGAGCTCCTCAATCGTAATGACGAGAACGATGACGCCCTGAAGCTCCACTCGCTCGATCGTGTATTTAGGCGGATTGGCCAGCTTTCCTCGACCGCCCGCATCACCCATGCCTGACACAAATTGGTTGAGCACTTTCTCGGTCTCGAAGTTCTCAACCGGGACAAAACCTGCGCGCTCACTCACTCCGAGCACGATGATTCCGCCGGCAGTGTTCGCGAATGCGCTCACCGTTTCCCACACGTCGCGGGAAAGCGTCGTGGCGCTCTCCTTCACTTCGACGTTAAGATCATCCGAGCCCATACGCCTTAAAGACTCAAGCAGACCGGTCAGTCGTTTTCGTTCATCTGCACGTCCTTTCGCTCGGTCCTGCGGAGAATGCCACGGATAGATTTCCCTCGTCTCTCAGTTATCTCTCGTAATTATCTCTCATCTATCTCTCTATCTCTCGGCTTAGAGATAAGAGATAGATAGAGATGGAATGTCTACCATTTGCTTCATTTATACATATTTTTGCTGGTAGAACAATCGGTATTGAGACAATACATGATTGCCTGTCTCTTTGCTGCTCAGTTATCTCTCATATTTTTCTCTCATCTTCCTGTCATCTCTCATATTAGAGACGAATGAGAGACGAGAGATACGCGAGTGATGGACGAGCGAGGATTTTCGGACGGTCGGATATCGAGAGTGGATATTTGGACGGTTTTTGGGGCTTTTGCGGCAAATTCCGTCCAAATATCCACTCTCGTTCGATAGGTATCCGGAAATCCTCGCTCGTCCGTCCGAATATCCACTCTCGTTTGGCGAGTGTCCAATTTTCCACGCTCGTGCGGCGGGCACGCGGGACCTATGCCCAATCCGGCTGCATCGTCTCCAGTTCGCCGCAGGGTCGCGGCCCCATATGGGTATACTCTCGAGGATTCGACTCGATTCGCCCCCGCTGGGGCGTCAAAGGAGACTGCATATGCCCACCACCTCAACCGACCCGCGCGCCGCAGCCGCTACACTGCTGGTGCCCGGCACTACCTGCCACGGCTTTGCCGTCGAGCGCCGCGAGACCGTGCCCGAGCTCGACTCGGACGCTTACGTGCTGCGACACACTGCCTCGGGCGCTCGCCTGCTGTACCTGGCATGCGACGACGAAAACAAGGCCTTTGCCATTGGCTTTAAGACGCCGCCGGCCGATTCCACCGGCGTGTTCCATATTCTTGAGCACTCGGTGCTGTGCGGATCGGCCAAGTTTCCCGTCAAGGAGCCGTTTGTCGACCTGATCAAGAGCTCCATGCAGACGTTCCTCAACGCCATGACCTACCCCGACAAGACCATCTACCCCGTTGCCACCACCAACGAGCAGGATCTGTACAACCTGATGGACGTGTACCTGGACGCGGTGTTCAACCCGGCCATCTATACCAAGCCCACCATTTTTGAGCAGGAGGCTGGCACTACGAACTGGACCTGCCGGAGGGCGACGGCGACAGCAGCGCCGCGAGCCTGCACGAGGGCACGCTGCGTTATAACGCGTGGTGTTCAACGAGATGAAGGGCGCGCTGTCCGATCCCGATGAGCGTGCTGGACGATGCCGTCACGCCGCGCTCTATACCCGCACACCGCCTATGCGCACGAGAGCGGCGGCGACCCGCGCGCGATTCCGGCGCTCACCTACGAGCAGTTCCTGGACACGCACGCGCGTCACTACAATCCTTCCAACTCCTACATCACGCTTTACGGTGACCTGGACGTGGACCGCGCGCTGGTTTTTTTGGACGAGCGCTATCTGTCGCAGCCGAGTGCCGCGAGCCGCCGCATGGA
>ENA-OQJS01000177-OQJS01000177.1-human-gut-metagenome-genome-assembly--contig:-NODE-177-length-12100-cov-0.825274_pt1 | contig 12100 bp, 20 predicted proteins | sample MGYA00242598_ERZ504764 | MGnify/ENA primary metagenome ERZ504764 (study PRJEB26092, sample SAMD00036368) | human gut metagenome | host: Homo sapiens | study: EMG produced TPA metagenomics assembly of...
TCGCCCATAAAATCTTCCGATATAACAATTTATCAGGCGCAAACAGCCACGCTGTTTTGCAGTGCTAAAACTAAGTTTGTTAAAACAGGCGACAGCTTTTATAAAAGAAATGATTAACTTTTCACTATATATCGAATGGCTTTCTTGTTGCTATCGCATTTAAGGGCTTTCGCCGTTGTATTCAAGCCGCCAAACAGCAAGCTGTTTGGCTATCAAAAAGTATTTGTGGGCGTTGCCCACACCCACAACCTTTAAAAAGGTTGACCAACTTTTTTGTCTTAATTGTTGCTTGAATGAAAGCGTGTTAAACAATAATTATCCATACAAACAGCAAAAATCCGACCTCATAATGAAGTCGGATTTTGCTGTTTATTTATTTGAGCTTTGCATTAAGCTAAACCGCATTTTTCGATAAAGTCGTAAAGACCTTTCTTGTTATTCTTAATCATCTTTGCTCTGATGTTGAACATCATAATTGTGAGGAGTGTAAAGATAATTGCAATTGAGAGAAGAACGATTGTTACTTCAAGGATATTGCCGTTACCTGAAATTGTACCTCTGAATGCGTCAACAGCATAGCTGAATGGCAACCACTTGTGGATTGTAGCAACGAAGTCGCCTGAAATTTCGATTGGGTAAGTACCTGCAGAACTGCAAGCTGTACAACCATGAAGATAAGCATTAAGAAAGCTGCCTACCTTACCAAGCCATACATTGAAGAAGTAAAGAATTGACATAAATGCGATTGCGGTAATTCCTGCTAACGAGGAATGTGTTTAAAAGCTCGGTAGGTTCAAAGTGTAAGAACAACTGGAGTGAACCTATCATTGCATAAGCGGCAACAAGTGCTACAAGATAAGCAACGCCTGCTTTGCTTAGCCACCAAGAGAAGCCTGACTTGATTTCGCCGTGATGTTCTGTAAGAGGATACATAATACAGAATGCTATACAAAGTACCCACAAACCAACGCACATCATATAAGCCGCCATTGCGTGACCGTTATTTTCTACATTTGAAATCTTAGTTTCGTTTGATTTTACAGGGCTTGAAATCATTTCATATACTGCATCGTCGCCCTTGTTTTCGTCTATTGTCTTTTGTCCGTCTTCAAGACCTGTCTTTAAGGTGTTTGCACCGTCCTTAAGGTCTGAAAGTCCGTTGCCGAGTGTAATCGAACCGTCGTAAAGCTGACCTGCGCCATCGTTAAGTGTTACTGCACCGTCGGCAAGCTGATTAGCACCGCTTGTAAGTTTTGAATTGTTTGCTGTAAGAGTAGCAAAACCGCTTGTGAGTGTTTTTGTACCGTCATCAAGAGTTTTAGTACCGTCTGCAAGAGTCTTAGTACCGCTCTTTAATTCATCAGCACCGCTGTCAAGTGATTTAGCACCGCTTGAAAGCTGACTCGCACCGCTTGAAAGCTGATTTGCACCTGAATTTAATTGAGCCGAATTATCGTTAAGCTGTGTAAGTCCGCCGCCTACCTGTGCAACACCGCTTGTGTATGATGTAAGACCGCTTGATAGCGACTTAGCACCGTCAGATACCTGTGAAATACCTCCGTCAAGAGTTGACATACCCGGAATAATCTGAGTATCAAGTGCGTAGCTTACATTTGCAAGACCGCTGTACATTCCGTTTACGGCTGTCTTAGCACCGTCGAGAACAAGCTCTTTGTTTTCGTTAAGCTGAGCAACACCGTTTTTAAGCTCTGTTACCTTTGAAAGTGAAGGAGTAACCTGCTCAAATACTGCGCCGATTGCTGTTGCGTCATTTGCTGCTGTTGTAACATTTGCCGCAAGGCTGTCTGCAATTTCTTTTACTTGAGCGGCAGTCTGTAAATCGCCGCTTGCCTGCAATTGAGCCGCAAGCACATAAAGTGATTTTGCGTTATCGCCTGCGTTTGTAAGACTGTTTGTAAGGTCGGTTTTAACTGCATTGAGAGCTGCAAGCTCTTCTCGCTCGGAAGTGAAGTGTTCTGCAATTCATCGTTCATCTTGCCGATAGCTGCCGAATAAGTATCAAGTCCACCGCTTAATTCGGTGATTTTATCCTCGCTCGGCAAACCGCTTTTTACTGTACTGCTCATCTGATTAAGTCCGCCGAGAATTTGCGCACTGCCCGATGAAAGCTGTTCGTTGCCTGCGGTAAGTTGCTGTGCGCCGGCTGTAAGTGCCGAACTGTTTGCGTTAAGTGCAGCCGCACCGTCATTAGCCTGTTTTACACCGTCTGTATAGGTTTTTAAACCGCTTTCAAGTGTTTTTGCGCCGCTCTCAAGAGTAGCTGTACCTGATGTGAGAGTTTTTGTACCGTCGGAAAGTGAATTTGCACCTTCATTAAGTTTTAAAGCACCTGTAAGTAAAGATGTAGCACCGTTTGCAAGTGTAGTTGAGCCGTCTGAAAGCTGATTTACACCGTCAAGGTAAGATGAAAGTCCAACCTTGAGTTCGCTTGTGCCGTCTTTAAAAGTAAGTGTGCCTTCCGATAAAGTTTTTAAATTATCTGAAATAGTTTTGTTGCCGTCCGAAAGTTTTTCTGTGCCGTCATAAATTTCGCCTGCACCGTCTGCGGCGTCTTTCATACCGTCACCCGCCTCGGAAATCTTATCAAAGATTGTTTCGGCATAGGTCTTTGTGACCTCCTGAGCGACCGATGTCTTGATTTTTTCAAGAGCGGTTTCGCTCATTTTCATTGCTATATAATTTGTACCCGGATTTGTCTTGTAGTCAAGTTCCATCTTCTTTGGAACTGTGTCCATAAGAGTGGTAGCGTTTTCAGAGAAATTCTTTGGAACGGTGATTACCATATAGTAAGTACCGTTTTTAAGTCCACGCTCGGCTTGGTCTGCGTCTGTAAAGTTAAAACACAGCGAGCCGTCTTCTTTGAGCTTGTCAACAAGTTTTTGACCTACATTAAGGGTTTCGCCCTCATACTCGACCGGTTCGTCAAGGTTTACCACTGCGACAGGCAATTCATCGAGTTTGCCGTATGGGTCCCACATTGAACCGAGGAAAAGCGTGGTGTAAATTGCAGGGATTGCAATGATGAATACTAATACAATCATCAGTATCTTGTTACGCCACAGGCTTTTCCATTCCTGCTTTACCATAACAGTATTCTCCTTTCTTTGCACTAATCAACTCCGTTGTTATTAAACTATATTATATATTTAATAGATAAGGTGTTGATTTTCTTTGCGATATATATTATAATATCTATAAAAGAAACATTCAAGCATTAAAATTAGCGCTTATGTTTAATAATAGACATTTGATGTAATAATGTTGAGGATTGGTGAATAAATTATGGCAGAACGAACAGACAGGCGTGTAAGAAAAAACAAAGGCGGCGTTGAGGCACGGACTTGCGGTACTTACAAAGAAAAAAAGCATAAAGGAAATCACTGTAAAAGAGCTGGTTGAAGAGGTTGATATTAACCGTTCGACTTTCTATCTGCACTATACCGATATATACAGTATGGTGGCTGAACTCGAAAGCGAGCTTTTGGAGGAATTTAAGAATGCAATAGATTTGTATCCGCCGACAAACAGTGAAGAAGAGATGTGCAGATTTCTTTGAGCACTATTTATAATTAATTTGAATGTCAACCGTGAAATCTGCGTTGCTCTTGTAAGCGAAAACGGCGACATTTCTTTTATCCGTCAGGTCGAAACCTTTGTGTCGGAAAGGATAAAGAAAATATTTGAAAGCGGTATGGTTAAAAATTTGTATGATGTAAGATATGTTTTTGATTTTTGCATTTCCGGCGGTATGGGACTTTTTCAAGCATTGGCTTACGATGAAAACGCTCTTGAGCCTGCGCATATGGCAAAGATTACCACGGATATGGTTGTGGGCACTTTAAAGAGTTTTGACAATAACTTTCGGGTGTCGGATTATTCAAAAATAAAGCTTTGATTTTTGCGTATTATATAATGTATAGTAAAATCGACTGCGAAAATTTATATACACAGGAAAATTTTGCGTAAAAAGAAAGAAAATCAGAGTTTTTTTCTTAAATCTCTTGCATTTTTTGAAGTTATATGCTATTATAATTGACATATGACTGATACTTTAAGGAGGTGGGACAATGCCAAACATTAAATCTGCAAAAAAGCGTGTAAAGGTTATCGCTACTAAGACAGCTCAGAACAAGGCTGTAAAGTCAGCTTTAAAGACAGTTATCAAAAAGGCTTACTACGCTGTTGACACAAATGCTGCCAACAAAACAGAGGCAGTTAGTCTTGCTATGAAGAAAATCGACCAGGCAGCAGCTAAGGGTATTATGCATAAGAATACAGCTGCAAGAAGCAAGTCATCTCTTGCAAAAAGACTTAATGCATCTGCATAAGTTAAAGATTTTGAATTGCAACCTTAAAAGCAGAGATTTTTCTCTGCTTTTTTGTTTTTATGTTGACATTTTTTTGAAAAATGGTAGAATATATTTAGATAATACGCATATAATATTGCCGTTAATTTAACATAATCGGGAGGAATAACATATGAAAAAGAAACATTTTTGGCTCATAATCAGCATTATTTCGGCGGTTGCCGTAGCTTCTGCTGCACTTACAGCTTTCTTCATTGTTAAAGATAAGCAGAAAAAAGACGATGAGAGCTTATGGAGTACCTCGACAGCTCTATTGAATAAAATTCTTAAAGGTCATCCGCTTGGGTGACCTTGTTTGTTACGGAGTGATCTTGTGATACAACACGAGCTTGACAGACTTTTAAAAGAAGCTAAGGGCAATAAAGAGTTGAAAGAAAAATTAATTGCCACAAAAAATAGCGGAAGATCCCGTATCCGAATTTTGCTCGCTTTGTCAAAGTCTTGGCTATGATATAAAGATAGGCGAACTGTTTGCCTGCGGTCAGGATATGAACGATTCAAAGTTAAGAAGCGTGAACGGCGGCGGAGTAAACGGAATTGACGGTTGGGACGATACATACGAGCAATTTTTCCTTACTCTCAAATGGTGCAAATAAAAAAGCAGGGATTGTGCCCTGCTTTTGTTATTGATTTTAACTTATAAGTGCTGTATAATAAAGGTGTAAAGAAACGGCTTTAGCTGTTTCGCTAACATTTTTGCTAAATTATTTTATTTAACCGTCCTGTATTGCGAGTGCAGGGCGGTTATTTCTTTCTTATGTTCTTTATGATTTCATTTACTGCTGTCAAAGCAATAGCAAATGCAATTAAGTATGTAATACTCTCGACCATAAAATATAACCCCCCCTTTCACAAGGGAGCTGAAACAGCCGCCACCGTTTCTTTACATTTGACATTATAACAAATTTTTTAAAGCTGTTCACCGAAAAATTTTGTTACACACCGTTGCTTGCAAATGATAATAATATTGCAATTTTTCGCCATATGTGGTACTATAAATGATGGATAGTATTCGCTTTGAAACTGTACCACTTTATATTTTTACTATTATCCGTTCGCCTGTATCCGCTCGGAACAGGACAATACGGAAAGCGGTACGGGATTTACTTAGTTTTTGTAAATCCTTTTATTTCTTTTTTAGCGGTATGTTCAAATACTTTTAAGGAGAATTACCAATGAAAAAAAACTGTAACAACATTTGCCAAAAGCTAAGCAGTCGGGAGAAAAGCTTACAATGCTTACCGCCTACGATTATTCAACTGCAAAGCTTATGGATGAGTCCGGTGTAGATGCTATTTTGGTCGGCGATTCACTGGGTAATGTAATTTTAGGATATGACAGCACGGTTGCCGTTACTATGGAAGATATGATTCACCACGGTGCGGCGGTTGCAAGAGGCGCAAAAGAGGCAATGGTAGTTGTGGATATGCCGTTTATGTTCATACCAGACCTCTGTTTATGACGCACTTGTAAATGCGGGCAGACTTATGAAAGAGGCTAACGCAGGCGCAGTAAAACTTGAGGGCGGCGAAAGTGTTTGCGAGGCAATCAAAGCTATTACACAGGCAGGTATTCCTGTTATGGCACATCTCGGACTTACTCCGCAGTCTGTAAATGCTTTCGGCGGATTTAAAGTTCAGTGCAAGGACGAGCTTTACCGCTAAAAAACTTGTAAAAGACGCTCTTGCCGTACAAGAGGCAGGCGCTTTTGCGGTTGTGCTTGAGTGCGTTCCCGCAAAACTTGCGGAATATGTTACAAGTATTCTCGATATTCCGACTATCGGTATCGGTGCAGGCGCAGGCTGTGACGGTCAGGTGCTTGTATATCAGGATATGCTCGGAATGTTCAGCGACTATACACCGAAATTTGTTAAGAAATATGCAGATGCCGGTACATTTATGCGACAGGCATTTACCGATTATATAAACGAAACCAAGTCAGGTGCTTTCCCAAGTGAAGAGCATTGCTTTAAGATAGATGAAGATGTGATGGAAAAGGTTATGGAGGAAGAAAAATGATTAAGCGTACAGGTTCTGTTGCAAAAGTAAGACAGCAGGTTAAAGAATGGAAAAAGCAGGGGCTTACAGTAGGTCTTGTGCCGACAATGGGATATCTTCATGAGGGTCACAAGAGCCTTATTGACAGAGCAGTAAAAGAAAATGACAGAGTAGTTGTAAGCATTTTTGTAAACCCTATTCAGTTTGCTCCGAACGAGGATTTGGAAAGCTACCCGAGAGATATTGAAAAGGATACCGAGCTTTGCACAAATGCAGGTGCAAGCCTTATTTTTAATCCGACACCCGAGGAAATGTATCCGAACGGATTTTCAACAAATGTTGTAATGAATAATCTTACAAAAGAACTTTGCGGCAAAACAAGACCGACTCATTTCGGCGGTGTTTGCACAGTTGTAAGCAAGCTCTTTAATATTGTTGCTCCTGACAGAGCGTATTTTGGCGAAAAGGACGCTCAACAGCTTGCTATTATTAAGAGAATGGTAGCTGACCTTAATTTTGATATTGAAATCAAGGGTTGTCCGATAGTTCGTGAGGCAGACGGCCTTGCAAAAAGTTCAAGAAACACTTATCTTTCAGCCGAAGAAAGACAGGCGGCACTTGTGCTTAGCAAGAGTATTGCACTCGGCAAAAAGATGGTTGAGGACGGCGAGCGTAACGCTCAAACCGTAATTGACGCTATGAAAAAGTACATTTCGGCAGAACCGCTTGCAAAGATTGACTATGTAAGCGTGGTAGACGCACTCAGCATTACACCTATTGATGAATACAAAGGCTATGTGCTTACCGCAATTGCCGTTTATATCGGCAAGACAAGACTTATTGACAACTTTATTGTTGACATCGACACACTGTAAGCGTGTTTTCAGAAAGGGAGAGGGTTATGACAGTTACAATGCTTAAAAGTAAAATTCACCGTGCAACTGTTACTCAGGCAGAGCTTGATTATGTAGCTCAATCACCATTGACGAGGCATTAATGAAAGCGTCGGGCATAATGGAGTACGAAAAAGTACAGATTGCCGATGTAAACAACGGTCAGCGTTTTGAAACCTATGTTATTGTCAGGTGAGGAAGGCTCGGGTGTTATCTGTCTTAACGGCGCAGCGGCAAGATGTGTGCAAAAGGGCGACAAGGTAATTATTATGAGCTATGCTCAAATTGACAATACAAAGGCTTTAGAGCACAAGCCAAAGGTTGTGTTTGTCGACGACGACAACCGCATTACAAGAATTACATCATACGAAAAACACGGTCTTTTAAAGGATATGGAGGACTGAAATGTTTAAAGGCAAGAACATAATTCTTGGTGTGACAAGCAGCATTGCCGCTTACAAATCGGCAAATGTTGCAAGCGCACTTGTTAAAAAAGGTTGTAATGTCAATGTGCTTATGACTGAAAATGCGACAAATTTTATTAATCCTCTAACCTTTGAGGAGCTTACAAAGCACAAATGCATTATTGATACTTTTGACAGAAATGTTCAGTATAATGTTGCGCATATTTCTCTTGCTGTAAGTGCTGACGCATTTATAATTGCGCCTGCATCCGCAAATGTTATCGGCAAAATAGCAAACGGAATTGCAGACGATATGCTTACTACCACTGTTATGGCATGCAAGTGCCCTGTTATTATTTCGCCTGCCATGAATACAAATATGTACGAAAATCCAATTGTTCAAGATAATCTTGCAAAAACTTGAACGATTCGGATATATTATAGTTCCGCCTGCCGAGGGCAGACTTGCCTGCGGTACAGTCGGTAAGGGCAAAATGCCCGATGAGCAGGTATTGCTCGACTATCTTGAAAGAGCATTGTCGGATAAACAGGATTTCAAAGGAAAAAGGGTGCTTGTTACCGCAGGCCCTACTCAAGAGAGTATCGACCCTGTTCGCTATATTACCAATCATTCTTCGGGCAAAATGGGTTATGCCGTTGCAAGACAGGCCATGCTTAGAGGTGCGGAGGTTACTCTTGTGTCGGGCAAGGTGAATTTACCGCCTGTTCCTTTTGTAAAAATGATATATATAACCACTGCAGAAGATATGTACAATGCGGTCACTGTCGGAAATTTGAAAATACCGATATTGTTATAAAGGCAGCGGCGGTAGCTGATTTCAGACCAAAGCGGATTGCAGACGAATAAGCTGAAAAAGCAGACGGAATGGACAGCATAGAGCTTGAACCGACAAAAGACATATTAAAAGAACTCGGAAAAAATAAAAAGAATAGGTTTATTTGCGGGTTTTCGATGGAAACCAAAAATATGACCGAAAATTCAAGAAAAAAAACTTGAAAATAAAAACCTTGATATGATAGTTTGCAACAACTTAAAGGTTGAAAGGTGCAGGCTTTCAGGGTGACACGAATGTTGTTACCGTTATAGACAAAACGAATATAACAGAACTTGGTATAATGTCCAAAACAGAGGTTGCGGACAAAATCCTTGACAGAATCGCAGAAATTAATAAATAATAATTTAAAATAAGATTTTCAGATTGGATGATTTTTATGCATGAGAAAATAGTTGAACTTCTCTCTCAAACAGAAGATTATATTTCCGGACAAGAGCTTTCGACACAGCTCGGAGTTTCCCGTCAGGCCGTATGGAAAGCCATAAACACTCTCAAATCACAGGGATATGTTTTTGACTCGATTACACGCAAAGGCTACAAGCTGGTTGCGTATCCGGAGCATCTCAACAAATATGCGGTAAAATCACATCTGAATACAAATCTTATCGGTAAAAATCTTATTGTTCTGGATTCGGTAACATCTACAAACGATTATTTAAAAACTCTCGGTGCAGAGGGCTGCGAAAGCGGAACTTTGGTTGCGGCAAGAGAACAGACAAAAGGCAAGGGCAGACTCGGCAGAGTATGGCAGACAAAGAAAGATGACGGAATTGCATTTTCTTTTCTGCTTCGCCCCGACCTTGCGCCCAATGAAATTACAGGCATCACACCGCTTGCGGGTCTTGCGGTGTGCAAGGCAATAAGATTATACAGGCATTGACTGCAAAATCAAGTGGCCTAACGATATTATCACCGGACATAAAAAACTTGTGGGCATACTAACCGAACTAAGCGCTGAATTTTCTGCGGTTGAATACACAATTACGGGTATAGGCATAAATGTTGAGCACACGCAGTTTCCCGAAGAGATTGCCCATAAGGCTACATCAATATTCCTTGAAACAGGCAAGCATATCGACCGCAACGAATTTTTTGGCGGTTGTTATTGAGTACCTTGAAAAGGAACTTTTAAACAATGATTTAAGGCTCACAGAAAAGGCGCTTGAGGAATACACCTCGCTTTGCGCCACTATCGGAAGAAATGTCAGCTTTTTCAGAAATTCACAGCAGTTAAATGGAGTAGCTGAAAAAATTGACAATAACGGCGAGTTGGTCGTAAAACTTGAGGACGGTACTCTGCACACAGTAAATTCCGGAGAAGTAACGGTTCAGGGTATCTATTAATTGGAGGAAGAAATGCCGATATACAAAATAGCCGACCTTAATATTGAGATAAACCCAAAATACGAAAAGACAAGGGAAATTCTTGCCAATTATATTACAAATGAAAAGACGGCGGATTTTGTGTAGAGGCAGAGCAAAGCGAGATTGACAGATTGGTTGCCGGCGGCGGAATTGATTACCTTAGCGAAAGCTGTATAATCAATACCTTGGTTTGCAGAGAAATTCTTGACAACTATGACGGACTTTTCTTTCACAGTTCGGCTTTAATGTTCGACGGCAAAGCATATCTCTTTTCTGCGCCGAGCGGAACGGGAAAATCCACACACACTGCACTTTGGCAAAGGCATTTTGGCGGCAGGGTGCAGATGATTAACGATGACAAACCGATAATCAGAAAAAAAGGCAGAGTTTTTTATGTTTACGGAACTCCGTGGATGGGCAAGTCAAATATCGGAGCAAATATTTCTGCGCCGCTCGGAGCGGTGTTCCTGCTTGAGCGTGACAGAGTAAATTATGCCGAAAAGGTAAGTGCGGGAAAAGTTTTTCCGAAACTGCTTGAGGCAACTTTAATTTCCAAAAAACAAAGACAGAATGAGCAAAAATTCTTGAATTGTACGACGAGATTTTCTCGCTGTCGATTTGTATTCATTGCATTGCACAATAAGTGACGATGCGGTTACGTCGGCATACGACGCAATTTGTAAATAACGCTTATCGAAAGGAAATTACTATGGATTTTGAAAAAGTAGTATCTGTTAAAAATATGAGAGAAAGTGACGCCCGCACAATTGCGGAGCGTACCCCTTCGGCAGAGCTTATGATGAGAGCGGCACAGGGTATTTTTGATAAAGTGAAGTTTGCGGGAAAAACCTGCGTTGTATGCGGCAAGGGCAACAACGGCGGCGACGGTTATGCGCTTGCGTGTATTCTTGCAAGACATTCGATGGGTTGTACAATTGTGAGAGCTGTTGAAGGCTTTTCAAAAGACGGACTTTATTATTATCAACTTGCAAAATCACTGGGCGTTAATGAAATATCACTTTATGAGGCAGGCAATTTTGAGGGATACGACATTGTTGTGGATTGCCTGCTCGGTACAGGATTTTCGGGCAAGGTTGAGGGTGAAATTGCACAGGCAATCACCCAAATAAATATGACTCCTGCGTATGTTGTAAGCGCCGACATTAACAGCGGCATTAACGGCGACACAGGTTACGGCGAACTTGCGGTAAATTCAGACATCACAGTGTCTATCGGCAGTCTTAAGACGGGACTTTTCCTGAATGACGCACCGTATTATATTGATTCGCTTACAAATGCCGACATCGGCATTGAACTTTTGCTTGACGAGTACAAGCTGATAGATTACGATAATCTGGAACTTTTTGAGGGATATAATTCGGAGGTATATACAACCGAAGAATTTATGGAAAAGTTTAATTATTCTCCCGAAACCTGCAACATTACCGAAATCGTAGCAGAGATGAGCGTTAAGAACAAGAAAACAATTGTTGTAAAGACAGAACATTCGGCGGTTATTGCAGATGTAAAATATGTGTATTTCTGCGCCGATTATATAAGAAATTAATAATGCCTTTATTTTGGCTTTTGTATATTGCAAAACATAAAAGCGTATGATAAAATAGCTTTTGAAAGGGATTGATGTTATGCGAAATTTAATGCAGAAATTTGCAGTTTTTATGCAGGGCAGATACGGTACAGATAAGCTTAACAACTGCCTTTTTGTGCTGTTTCTTGTGCTATGGTTTGTAAATATCTTTGTGTTTGCACCGATACCGACGCTGATTATCGACGCCTTTGAAATTGCGATAATTGTTATTACCGTGTTTCGTTCGCTTTCACGCAATATCTCCAAAAGAAGTGCGGAAAACCGAGCTTTTATGCCTGTTTACAATGCCGTTGCAGGTTGGTTTAAGCTGACTTATAAAAAAAATCCGTGACCGCAAAGAATACCGTTACTTAAAGTGCCCTATCTGCAAGGCACAGCTTAGAGTACGAAATGTAAAAGGTAAACACAGAGTTCACTGCCCTAAATGCGGAAGTGAATTTGATAAGAAAATATAACCGATAAAAAGCCGCTTGTTCAGAGCGGCTTTTTTGTTTGTACTGCTTTGTCAAAAGTTGGGGTAATTTATGGTTTGGCTATCGTCAGATTGCAAAAACGGAAAGTATTTGTGGGCTTTGCCCACACCCAC
>ENA-OQJS01000179-OQJS01000179.1-human-gut-metagenome-genome-assembly--contig:-NODE-179-length-12040-cov-1.010829_pt1 | contig 12040 bp, 13 predicted proteins | sample MGYA00242598_ERZ504764 | MGnify/ENA primary metagenome ERZ504764 (study PRJEB26092, sample SAMD00036368) | human gut metagenome | host: Homo sapiens | study: EMG produced TPA metagenomics assembly of...
TCTCTGCTTGAACGTGAGTCAATGGTCACGTCGGTTCGATTTGTTGTCTGGCGTTCCGTGTGTGAATGCTGGTCGCGTTGGAGTGGGGAGGGACGCAATCTGGTGCCGGTGTCCGTCAACGTGTCGATGACGGATATCGAGGCGATCGATGTGGCGCGAGTGCTTGGCGACCTGCTCGATCGGTTCAGCATCGATGCTCGCCTGCTGCAGGTGGAGATCACGGAAAGTGCGATCGCACATAACATGGATGTGGTCGAAGAGACCATTCGGGACCTGCATGCGCGAGGCATTGCCGTGCTGATGGACGATTTTGGGTCGGCGTATTCGTCACTCAACATGTTGAAGGACATCAACGTCGATGCCATCAAACTCGACATGAAATTCGTTGACCTGAATGCTGACAATGCGGCGAAAGGTTTGAAAATCATCGAATCCGTGATCGACATGGCTACCAGCTGAGACTGTCGATCATTGTGGAGGGTGCGCAGACCGCCGAACAGGTGAGCAAGTGCGTGAGCTGGGATGCATGTACATCCAAGGATATTATTTCTACCGTCCGCTCACTGTGGGAAAGATGGAGGATTTGCTGGAACACCGCCCGGATGACCAGCATTTCTGGAATATCTCCAAAGATCTGATGCATCGCGACTACCGCATGTCGACGAACGGCCGCAGCATGCTCGAATCGTCGTCATTGTCGGCGCATATTTTTGAAATCCTTAACAAGGGCGTTGCGGAACTGTCCCGACTGAATCTCATCACGGGAGAATATCGCACCATCAAACGCGATCCGAAACTTCCGGACGTGTATGCGGATGATTTTCATGATTACTGCCATGCATTGGTTTCAAAACGGATCATTCATCCAGATGATGCCGGAGAATTCCTGAAACACACGCGATTGTCTGATTTGCGCGACCAACTATTCAGTAAGAAAAAAATCGGAATTCACGTATTTTAGAAGCGAGGTCGAGGCGAAAACCAGCGTGATCGCATTCGGTGTGCTGGTACCCCCTGATTGCAGTGAGGCCAATCCGTGGGCCGTGGTGCTGATCGGATTCGACCTGTCGCTCGACCTAATCGCCAAGAACATGAAGGAAATCTATCGGCAGGACTCCTTGACGGGATTGCTCAACCGCAATGCATACGACAGCGATGTGGAGCAGCTGCGGAGCGCCGACATCGGGGCGGTGGTGTGCGTGTATGCGGATATGATCGGCCTGCACGAGGTGAACAACCATCTCGGGCATAAGCAGGGCAACCGCATGTTGTGTGAGTTCGCGGACGCGGCGCGCGCGTTCTTCGGCGATGACCGGTTGTATCGCATCGGCGGCGACGAATTCGTGATAATCAGTTCCGCGCATACGGAAGCGCAGACACGCAAGCAGCTGAACTACATGCGTGAGCGCTTGCATACGCAAGGCTGCGAGATATCAGTGGGCGTAGCGTCGAGCGAGTCGACTTCCGATCTGCGAAAATCATCGAACAGGCCGAAAACGAGATGCGCCGCGACAAGAAGGAATACTACGTGCGAGGCGGCAGCAAACGCCAGCTGCGCGGGCTCAACAAAAAACTTGAGGACATTCTGGTGCGTAATCAGGATATGGAATCGTTGCTGCGGCATTTGAACGGACGCTATTCAATCGCATGCATGGTGAATCTGCGTACTGACTCACAGCGTGCGATCATGGTGCCCGACTATTTCCAGAAGATGCTTGACGCGCATGACGGTTCGTTCAAAAGCGCGCTGCATGACTATTGCGAACGATTGGTGGCGCCGTTCTGCAAAGACAGTTTCTCCCTGCTTATGGATTACGGCTTCATTCATGCCCGCGTCGAGTCGGTCGGCGTGTTGCAGTACGGGTACACGCGAAACGACGGAGAGAAGTTCCTGCTTACGATTTTCGCCGATCGACGTTCCAAAGACGAGACCATGTGGGTGTTCTCCAAGGATGATCTGCCGCAGGTCGAGCTGGAATTATTCGAGTCATAAGGGCGTATTGTCTGGTTTTATGCGTTTTTGTGTGATGCGTTCGCATATTTTGTGAGAACGCTCGCAGGAAAGGTTGTGTCGATTTCCAGCCGAATCGCAAAATGGGGTCTATGATGAGAATCGTCGGTCATGGCAACGGTTGCTATGACACGGCGAACAAGCACAGTCGCTTAAAGGAGACATCTATGGTCTATCGCATGATTTTCAACCAGACTGCATACTTCGGTCGCGGCGCCATCAAGGAGATCCCGGGCGTTGCCAAGTCCCATGGCTTCACCAAGGCGTTCATCGTCACCGATCCGGTACTGCTGGAAACCGGCACCGTCAAGAAGGTCACCGATGTGCTTGATGAGGCAGGCATGCCGTACGAGGTCTTCGACAACGTCAAGCCGAACCCGCCGGTCGAATGCATTCAGGATGGCGTTGCCAAGTTCGCCGCATCCGGTGCTGATTTCCTGATCGGTCTGGGCGGCGGCTCCCCGCAAGACACCTGCAAGGGCATCGGCATCATCACCGCCAACCCGGAGTTCGCCGACGTACTGTCCCTTGAGGGCGTGGCCGACACCAAGAACCCGTCCGTGCCGATTTTCGGTGTGCCGACCACCGCTGGCACCGCGTCCGAAACGACCATCAACTATGTGATCACCGACACGGCCAACAAGCGCAAGTTCGTGGCCGTCGACCCGCATGACATCCCAATCGTCGCCTTCGTGGATCCGGACCTGACCGACTCCATGCCGCGCGGCCTCAAGGTCGCCACCGTCTTGACGCCCTGACCCACGCCATTGAAGGCTACATCACTCCGGGCGCTGGAGCCTGTCCGACTGCCTGAGCATGCAGACCATCCGCATGATTGCCAAGAACCTTGCCAAGAGCGCTGACGGCGACGTTCCTGCAGGCGAGCAGATGGCCTACGCCTCCTACATCACCGGCATGGCCTACTCCAACGTCGGCCTCGGTCTGGTGCATGGCATGGCCCACCCGCTGGCGGCCGCCTCGGCGTTGCCCACGGCGTTGCCAACGGCATTCTGCTGGCACCGGTCATGGAATACAACAAGGACTTCACCGGCGAGAAGTATCGTGACATCGCCGACGCTTCGGTGTCGAAGATGCCTACACCGGCGATCTCGAGACGGTTCGCGAAGAAGCCGTCCAGGCCGTGCACAAGCTCACCGTCGACCTGAAGAACCCGACCACCATCTCCGAAGTCGGCGCAACCGAAGCGATCTGGAAGCACTGGCCCACGACGCTTCAACGACGTGTGCACCCCGGGCAACCCGCGTCAGGCCACCGAAGAAGACATCCTCGCCATCTACAAGAGCCTGATGTAATGCGAAAACTCTCACGAATCGGCAATCGCATGCAGCGAATCTGCAGTGAAACCCGATTGTGAGAGAACATCGCTGAAAGCATTAAAAATCGTGGTGCGAAACTTCACAAAGCATTCGCACCACGATTTTTATATCTGCACATAAATTACGGATTAATCGAAATAATGTAAACAATAATCCGTGATTATCAATCGCAAGTATTGGAATTACTCGTGCTTTTCGCTCCACTCCTCATCGGTGGGAGTGTCATCGTACCATTCGCGGCCTTCCTGCTCGGCTAATTCCATCTGCTCGTTAATCCACGCCGCCTCCGCAGGATTGATATCGGCGGTGTCAAGCACCTTCTGCCATACCGGATACAGCAGATGCATCACCGGATATAGCGCGGTGAGCAGAATCTCCGGCTTATGTTTGCGCGAATGCTGTGGATGCGCGTCGAACGTGTTCTTGAAACGACGCATGTAATTGTTGAACGACGTGAGCGACGTGTCCATACGGCGGGCGCTGATGCCTGCGATCATACGCGGGCAGTACACGGTTTTCAGATCCTTGCCCAGCAGATGCAGCGAAATATCGATATCCTCATGCATCACATCGGCCTTGTCTCGGCACACTTCGTCAGTAATTCGCGCCAAGCTGAAGCGCGGACCGCCATATTCGAGCCAAACAGCAACGGCTGGCCGCCATCGGCCTTGTAAATACGCTTGCGTGTGGAATTATCCCCACGCAAACCAAAATGGCGGCTCGGCAGATCGTAATACATCACCGGACCAGTGGCACCCATGGCCTCCGGTCCTCAGTGAAAATGCCGGACACCACTTCGACCCAATCCGGGCGAATCATGCAATCGGCGTCGAAACGGCCCAGAATGTCGCCGGTGGCGTGGTTCAAACCATAATCGCGCGTCGGAATCAGCCCCTGCTCCTCATCCTGATGCAGCAGACGGACGGGTGCTTCCGGGTGGTCTTTGATGAACTGCTCCACCATGGCCACCGTCGAATCGGTGGAACGATTGTCGACAACGATCACTTCATGGGGCATCACGGTCTGCCTAGTGGCATTCAACAGGCAATCGTTGATACGCTCCTCTTCATTCCAAGCGGGGATGACAATTGAAACGTTCAGGCATAACTACCACAAATAGCTCAGCCTGTACACGACGCCTATCGCTACAATAGGGAGCCATGAGCGACAGCGAACAGCGAATGAACAATACGCAGAGCGAAAACGGTGCGAACACCAGCGAACAGCGATGGGACCTCGGCACCCTGTTTCCAGCCAAAGGAGATCCCCGAAAACCACCGGAATGGCTGGGGCGTGCGCTGCTATACATCGCCATAGCCATTGTGGGGTTTACTTTCTGCTGGCGCAGCTGGGGCAAAATCGAATATCTGGTGATCGACATCATCGTCTCGCTGTTCATCGCGCTCGCGGTGGAGCCGGTGGTGGTGCCGCTGGTCAAGCATGGCTGGAAACGTTCGTTCGCGTCGCTGTTCTCGCTGCTGATGCTGGCCGTGATGCTCGGCGTGCTGTTCACACTGTTCGGCAACCTGTTCGTGCAGCAGATGATCGCTTGGTGAACGGTCTGCCCGACCTGTATGAGCAGATGTGCCAGTTCGCCAGTCAATACGCGAATTTCCAGCTTCCTGAGATCAATAATCTCGGCAATGAGATTCTGAAGAACATTCAAACGTCGTGGGTCACTGATTTCGCGGGTACCGCGCTGAATACGGTGTCGGGATTGTTTTCGTTCCTGATTAACCTCATGACGATAATCATGACCACGTATTACATTTCAGCGGCTGGTCCGAAACTGCGTCGTGCCGCATGCCAGTGGATGGCTCCGGCGGCTCAGCGGCGATTCCTGTTCGTATGGACGGTGAGCCAGAGCCAGATCTCGTCGTTCCTGTTCTCCCGCGCCATTCTCGCGTTGCTGAACGCGTTCTTCACAGGAATCTGTCTGATGCTGCTGCACGTGCCCTATTGGTACCGTTGGCGCTGTTCTGCGGTGTGGTTTCGCAGTTCATTCCTATGTTGGGTACGTATATCGGCGGCGCGTTGCCAGTGCTGTTCGCATGGGGTAGCTGCGGATTGTGGCAGGCCGTGGCGGTGCTGGTGTTTATCTGCGTGTATCAGCAGATCGAGAATCTGATTTTCGCGCCGAAGATCTCCCAGCGCACCATGGATGTGAACGATGCCGTGGCGTTCCTCGCGGTGCTGGCGTTCACCTCGCTGTTCGGCGCGTTGGGCGCGTTCCTCGCATTGCCGGTGGTCGCGTCCGTGCAGACGATCTTCCGCACCTATACAAAGCGGTACGAGCTGGTCGATTCCCCGCTGATGGACGATCCGGTGCCTGAAAAGAAGTCGAAGCTGGTGGAAGGTGCCGAAGTACTCAGCGAGCATCTGCACAATATGCCTCGCGCGGTGCAGGGATCCAGTGCGCATGTGCCGATTCCCGACGAAGTGCGGCAGTTGCAGGAGCAGGCGTACAATATCACCCGTTCCGAGGAATCGCTGGAATCGGACGAAACCGTCGCCATTCCGAAGCACGTGTTGGACAAAACGGAACGCAAGCCATTGCAGGGTCTTGAGAGTGAAAACACATCTCAGGAATCCAACGAAAATCCGGAATCCGGCAATGAACGGAAGAACGGCGAGTCGCGGGAAACTGAAGGAAGTACGAAAAACGCGGATGACAATCCAAGAAGTAGGTGGCGTTAATGGTACTGCTGAGCGTACTTGACATTCTGCTGGTCATCGTCGGTGGCGCAGGGGTGGTCTATCAGGCGGTGTGCATTCTCATCTCCCTGTTCACCAAGCCGATCAAATTTCCCGACGCGCCGATGAACAAGCGTTACGCGGTGCTGATTTCCGCACGAAACGAGGCGAACGTCATCGGCAACCTCATTACCTGCATCCAAACGCAGACCTACCCGACCGAACTGGTCGACATTTGGCTTGTCGCCGACAATTGCACCGACAATACCGCCGAAGTGGCGCGCAATATGGGCTGCCATGTGATCGAACGCTTCAACAAGGAGCTTGTGGGCAAAGGCTACGCGCTGACGTATCTGCTCGATCAGATGAACGATTCCGGTGCATCCGACCCGTACGATGCGTTCTTCGTGTTCGACGCCGACAACAAGCTCGACAAGCATTACGTCGAAGAGATGAACAAGGCGTTCCAGTCGGGATTCAAGATTCTCACCAGCTACCGCAATTCCGTGAATTTGTCTGACAATTGGGTCTCTTCCGGTTCTGCATTGTGGTTCATCCGTGAATCTCGATTCCTGTCGGCCTCGCGCATGTGGCTCGGCAACAGCTGTCATGTAGGGGGTACTGGCTTCATGTTCTCGCAGGAGATCATGCGTCGCAATAATGGTTGGAAATTCCACCTTTTGACCGAGGATTTGGAATTCACCATGGATTCCTTGCTGCACGGCGACCGCATCGGCTACTGCGGTACCGCGATTCTGTATGACGAGCAGCCTGTCACCTTCGCGCAGAGCTGGCGTCAGCGTTTGCGTTGGAGCAAGGGCTTCCTGCAAGTGTTCCGTTATTACGGGCCGGCTTTGGTCAAACGCGCCATCAGGGAACGCGATTTTTCCGCCGTTGATTTCACGCTGCTGTTGTGTCCGTTCACGGTGATCGGTATTGCGCGCGTTCTGCTGGGACTGTTGTTCGCGACCTGCGGATTCGTGACATGGCAGAGCCAGTTGAGCTCGTTGACCGGTTGGACGTCCGGCATTGTGACGTCGGTGATCGGCATGATGGCGTTGGCCGCGTTGACGATTATTGTGGAACGCGATCAGATTGGCGCCACCAACAAGGAGCTGTTCGCGTATGTGCTGAGCTTCCCGATCTACATGTTCAGTTATGTGCCGATCTCGTTCCAGGCGATGTTCGCCAAGTCCGAATGGAAGCCGATCGAGCATAAGGGATGACGTTCGTTCGCTGGCTTGCGCGTTCCTGCCTTTTCGTTTTCATTTCGATTTCCTCTTATGACTGGAGTGTTGTTGTTCCATGGATGATTCGGCTGAATACCGGCATGTGAAACGCCGTCGATACATCACGGTGGCGCTTTCCGTGTCGCTCACCACAGTGTTGTGCGTCGGCTATGTCGTGGCCGACATTTTCGACAAGTTGCCGGGTGTTCTCACATTGCAGGAAGTCGAGCATGCCACGGCCAAAACGCCGGGCAATGCCATTGCGGCCGCGACGATGGTCGGAGGGCTTGACGCTTCGAAAACCGTGGATGCCGTTGCGGCAAAGGCTCTGATCAGCCAGTTTGAGACGGCTGCCTCCGATTTTGGCGGTGAATACGCCATCGCCATCGCCGACGCGGCTGGCAATGTGGTGGCCGAGCAGAATCTCGACACGCCGTATACGCCGGCGTCCACCATGAAAACGCTGACGGCGTATGCGGCTGCGGCCACGCTCGACATGGGGTCGACGTTGGAGACGCAGACCTATTTGGAGCAGCGCGAAGATGGCACTTCGCGATTGGTGCTCAAAGGCAACGGCGACATGCTGCTCGGCGTCGACGAATCTGATTCGGCGCACATCAATGGGCGTGCCGGGCTGGGAACGCTTGCGGCAAACACGGCCCAAGCGTTGCGGCAGCGGGGCATCACTTCCGTGACGCTCGTCTACGATGATTCCCTGTTCGGCAACGACCGTTGGCCCAACGGCATCGCCGAACTCGATCCGGACCACGTGTACTACGCGCCGACCGCGACTCCATGGCGGTGGATGGCGGGCGAACTGGAACGGTGCTAATCCTACGGATCCCGATACGTTCAGCGACATATCCCGTTTGAGCACGCAGCCGGCTCGCGAGGCCGCGCTGGTGTTCGCGCAACGCCTGACTGAGCGGGGCATTGCGGTGAACGGTTCCGTGGAACAGGGAGCCGTTCCCGACGGGACCAGCCCCATTGCGACGGTGAGCTCCGCATCGCTGAACGAGATCATGGCGTTCATGCTTCGGCATTCCGACAATTCGCTGGCCGAGGAATTCGGCAGACTGCTGGCTTTGCACCTTAACGCCGGCAATTCACCGGCCGGAGCGGTGCAGTCGGTTGAACAGGTACTGGCTCAGCGAGGGATTTCCACCGAAGGCCTCACCATGGTTAACTGCTCGGGACTGGCTGCGGATTCCAAACTCACCGCGCATACCCTGCTTGACGTGCAGCAGCGTAATCTGACGAGTGGATCCGGTTCCGCCGCCGCTGAGGGGCTGTCGATTGTAGGATTTGTAGGCACTGCTGCGAATCGTTTGAACGATGCTGACGAAGCTGGTCTTATCCGTGCCAAAACCGGCAGTTTGGGAGATGTGACTTCCATGACCGGCAATGTGTCGCGCCATAATGGCGGTGCGTTGAGTTTGCCTGTGATCGTCAACGATCCTGATGATTCCGAAGCCGCGAAATCCGCTATCGACACATTTGTGGCAGCACTACCGAAGTTGTGACGCCATGGTGTATTCGTCACGTTTGCGCAAGGGAATCGGCGAACTGCGCGCCGCGTTGGAATCGGCCGGTTTGGGATTGCAGGAGTGCCCGTTTCGCCCCGTTCACGGCGAGCACGCGCCCGATGTGGACGCGTCCGCTGATTATGGTGTCCTGTTCCGGTGGGCGCGATTCGATGGTCGTTGGCTGCGGTTGCTGCGAAAACGTGCGCTTCATTGGGATTGCGATGCGGGGCGATTGATCATCGACCACCAGTTGCAGCAAGGCTCTGCCGGTGTTGCGCGGCACGCCGATCGTTGCGTTGCGTTGGGTCTTGACCCAGTTCGTGTTCGTGCGATTGACGTACCCGACTCCCGCGGCATCGGTGTTGAGGCAGCGGCGCGTGAAGCACGCTATCATGCGATTGTCGACGCATGCTCCGACGCTTCGGCCGTGCTTCTGGCTCATACGAAAAACGATCAGGCGGAAACCGTGATCATCGGTTTGTTGCGTTCCGCGGGCCTCGATGCGGTTTGCGGTATGAACGGTTCCTTCATACGAGACGGGGTGCGTTTTCTACGCCCATGGCTGAATGTGACCCGCGAAGAAACCACCGGCATCTGCGAGGATCTGCGGCTTGCCTGGTGGGACGATCCCACAAATGGGCCGGATGTGGGAGATTCGGGTGGAAATGAGCCTCTTCCCGCGAACTATCCGCTGCGATCCCGAATCCGGCACGATCTCATGCCATATCTTGCATCATTCGCGGGAAGCGACGTCGTGTCGAAACTTGCGCTTGGAGCGAGGCTTGCCGAAGACGATCGCGCATATCTTGACGATGTGGCGCAACGCGTGTGCGAGCAAGGCGTAACCGTGAACAACGGCGAGATAATCATCGACGTGCGTGCGTTGCAATCGCAAGACATTGCCATCAGAAGACCGGGTGATTGTGCGCGTCGCTTGCAGAAGCAGGCATTTCGTGCATGGCACGGCAGGTTGAAGGGATCGACAGGCTGATCTGCGACTGGCACGGCCAGAAAGGTGTGAATCTTCCCAGCGGATATTCAGCATATCGCCAGAAACACGTCATTCGCGTGTGCCAAGATGGTGGGCATGCGAATCGCTGACGTACAAGAAGATATTGATCACGAGCTGATCAGTAAAGAAGAGATTGCCGACATCATCAACCATGCTGCAGCCCAGGCCAGTGAAGACTACCGTGGCAAGAACCCGCTGCTGGTTTGCGTGCTCAAGGGTGCGGTGAACACGCTTGCGGCGTTCTCGCAGGCCATGAGCATCCACGCGGAGATGGATTTCATGAGCTTGTCGAGCTACGGTTCCGGCACTCAATCGAGCGGCAAGATCACCGTGCGGCAGGATCTGTCGACCGATGTTCGCGGTCGTCACGTGCTTATTGTGGAAGACATCATCGATTCGGGCGTCACGTTGGCGTGGCTCGTCGATGAGCTCAAAAGCCGTGGTGCCGCTTCCGTGGAGATTTTTGCGCTGTTGGAAAAGCCGGCGCGCCGTAAGGTGGATGTTCCTGTGAAATATAAGGGACGTGAGATTCCCGATGAATTCGTGGTCGGTTTCGGCTTGGATTATGACGAGCGATACCGCAATCTTGATTCGATCGCGGTGCTGAAGCCGGAAGTGTATGAAGGAGGTCAGGCATGAGTTTTCCTGGTCCGGGCCAGTCGCCGAATAACAACGGCGGCGGCAATAACCCGTTCACCAATCCGTTTGGACGCAATAATAACGCCGGCAATGGCAACGATTCCAACGGCAAGGGTGACAAGTCCAACGGCAACGGATCCAATGGCGGTCCGCGTCCGTTCTGGCAGTCCCCATGGCTGTGGGTTGTGGTTGTGGCATTGCTTGCCGTGACCATGTTCCAGATTTTCGCCGAACCGGTTCCCAGACCATCGACACCAAGGACGGTCTGCAGATTCTCAACGGCAACAATGTTGAATACGCACAGATCGTAGACAACACCCAGCAGGTCAAGCTCAAGCTTAAGAGCGACTACTCCGCTACAGACCCTGATACCGGGCGTATGAAGAACTACGGCAAAAACGTGCAGTTCTACTACACGTACGCGCAGTCCGCAACCGTGGTCAAGGCCGTACAGAAGGCTGATCCGGTCAAGGGCTGGACGGCGACCATGCAGCAGAGCAGCATTTGGACGTATCTGCTGACCTCGCTGCTGCCGTTCCTCATTATCTTTGGTCTGTTCTGGTTCATGATGAGCCGTATGGGCGGTGCTGGCGGCATGTTCGGTATGGGCGGCAAGAAGAACAGCGGCAAGCTGCTCGAAGGCCAGACCCCGACCACCAAGTTCGCCGACGTGGCCGGCGAAGAGGCTGCCGTGCAGGAAGTCGAGGAAATCAAGGACTTCCTGAAGGATCCGTCTCGTTACAAGGCTTTGGGTGCCCGCATTCCGCGTGGCGTATTGCTCTACGGCCCTCCAGGTACCGGTAAGACGTTGCTGGCACGAGCCATCGCAGGCGAAGCCGGTGTGCCTTTCTACTCCATGGCAGGCTCCGACTTCGTGGAAATGTTCGTGGGTCTTGGCGCCTCCCGTGTGCGCGATCTGTTCGATGAGGCCAAGAAGAACGCTCCGGCCATCATCTTCATCGATGAGATCGATGCCGTCGGTCGTAAGCGTGGCGGTTCCGGTATGAGCGGCGGCCACGACGAACGTGAGCAGACGCTGAACCAGCTGCTCGTTGAGATGGACGGCTTCAATAACGACACCAATCTGATCATCATCGCCGCGACCAACCGCCCCGACGTGCTTGATCCGGCACTGCTTCGCCCGGGCCGTTTCGACCGTCAGGTAGCCGTCGAAGCGCCTGATTTGGAAGGCCGCGAGGCTATTTTGAAGGTGCATGCCAAGGGCAAGCCGTTCGTGCCTGATGTCGATCTGCGTATGATCGCCGTGCGTACGCCGGGCTTTACCGGCGCTGATCTGGCCAATGTGTTGAACGAAGCCGCATTGTTGTGCGCCCGCGCCGGTGCGCAGCTGATCGACAACCGCGCCATCGACGAGGCCATCGACCGTGTTCAGGCCGGTCCGAAGCGTCGTTCCAAGGGCATGGCTCTCGACGAGCTACGCAACACCGCATATCACGAGGGTGGCCATGCGCTGGTCGCGGCCGCCATGAACGACACCGATCCGGTGACCAAGGTGACGATTCTGCGCGCGGCCGTGCACTGGCTACACCGCGGTCACTGCCACCGAGGACCGTTACTCCAATGTCCCGCCA
>ENA-OQJS01000180-OQJS01000180.1-human-gut-metagenome-genome-assembly--contig:-NODE-180-length-12023-cov-1.070192_pt1 | contig 12023 bp, 17 predicted proteins | sample MGYA00242598_ERZ504764 | MGnify/ENA primary metagenome ERZ504764 (study PRJEB26092, sample SAMD00036368) | human gut metagenome | host: Homo sapiens | study: EMG produced TPA metagenomics assembly of...
GATGGTGCCGAAGGTGACGACACCGCGGCCACCGCATCGGAGGAGTAACCCGTGGTCTTCGCCCCCCAGGGAAAACATACGCTGTCGCACCGCGTTTTTGTGACGATCTTTGTCTGCGCCATGGCGGTTATCGTGGCGTTTACGGTGCTGGGTGCGTTCTTTGTGCAAAACACCTTGGCGGATGCACGAGTGCCAACCTGGCGCAAGAAACCGAGCTCATTGCTGCCGCCCTCGACGAGCAGCAGGAGCCCATCCCGTTCTTGCGTAGCCTCGATCGCGAGGACTTGCGCATCACGCTGATTAACAAGGATGGATCGGTTGCCTACGACAACGAGGCGTCGCCTTCCACACTGCCCAACCATGGCGATCGCCCCGAGGTCATCGAGGCCTTTGAGAGTGGTTTGGGTTCCGCGGAGCGCGCAAGCTCTACGCTCGACGAGATTATGCTGTATCGCGCCGTCGCCCTTGATAACGGCCAGGTTGTCCGCTTGGCGCAGGCCCAGCCTGGCGTTGCGGCGATTTTGCTGTCGATGGTGGCGCCGATGCTGCTTATCGCAGCAGCGGGTGCGGTACTCTCGTTTTTTATGGCGCGCCGCGAGTCCCGTGCCATCATCGCGCCGTGCAAGAGTGGATTTGGACCACCCACGCCGTAGCTATGAGCACGCCTATGCCGAGATGGTCCCCATGCTTGAGCGTATTGAGTCGCAGCGCCAGGAGCTCAAGCGCCAAATGGCGGTGCTGGCGGACAACGACCGTATGCGCCGCGAGTTCACGGCGAATATCACCCATGAGCTCAAGACGCCGCTTACGGCGATTTCGGGCTATGCCGAGCTCATCGCAAACGGCATGGTCGAGGGCGAGGGCGACCTGCGCAACTTTGGCGGTCGCATCTATCGTGAGGCGGGCCGCTTGGCAGCGCTTGTCAACGATATCCTTACGCTGTCTAACTTGGACGAGGCCGAGCGTGCAACTGAGGCGAGGCGGTGCCCATTGGTTCCACGGAGCCTATTGAGCTCTCGCGTGCCATCTACGCGGTTGAGCAGCGTCTTGAACAGGTCGCCCGTCAGGCGAATGTGACGATAAGTCATGAGACCAAGCCTGTGGTCATCGAAGGCGTGTCGCGCTTGATTGACGAGCTCATCTATAATCTGGCGAGCAACGCCATCCGCTACAATCGACCCGGCGGTGCGGTTACGCTGCAGTGCGGCACCAACGACGAAGGCCATCCGTTCCTTGCGGTCGCCGACACGGGAATCGGTATCGCGCTGAAGAACAGGGCAAGGTATTTGAGCGGTTCGTATCGCGTGGACAAGAGTAGGTCCAAGGCGCGCGGCGGAACCGGTCTGGGGCTTGCAATTGTCAAGCATGCGGCCCTGTATCATCACGCCACGCTCGATCTGTCGAGCGAGTTGGGCGTGGGAACCACCATTACGGTGACGTTTCCCATACGGCAGGACGAGCCATTCGCATAGCGATACAACATAGATATTGATGCAGACGCCGCATTTGACTTTCGGGTGCGGCGTTGTTGTGCAATTTTACGATTGCTTCCGACATTTTTACAGGAGAGCCTGTTTCTTATGTATAGAGTTTGGTCTCGGTAAAAAGATGCGATAACATACGGACAGTTTTGTCAATCCGAACTGGGGAAATGAAAGGCAAGCTGCATGACCCTTCTCGAACTGTTCCAGCTGCTGAAGAAGCACCTTAAGCTGGTCATCACCCTTCCGGTGGTCTGCGCGATCGCCATGGGCATCGTGTCCTTCGTTGCGATGGACAACACCTACACCGCGACGACGAGCATGTACATTCTCGCCAAAACCGACGATAGCGGTCAGATGAGCTACAACGATCTCTCGGCGAGCCAGATGCTTTCCAACGATATCGCCACGCTGCTGGATAGCGATAGCGTTAAGAGCGGTGCTGCCAATGAGCTGGGCCTTGCTGACCTGGATGACTACAAGGTGTCTGTTTCCTCCGAGACCACCACGCGTGTCATTACGCTTTCGGTTACCGGCACCGATGCCAAGGAGACGGCTAAGGTCGCAAAGGCCATGGCCAGCTCGGTGAGTACGGTCGCTCAGAACGTCGGCGCTGCCCAGAGCATCAACGTTATCGACGAGGCTAAGACTCCCGAAGTCCCCAGCGGCCCCAAGCGTATGCTGTACGTTGCTGTCGCGTTCCTCGCGGGCATCTTTATCGCAGTTGCCTATGTCGTTTTGGCAGACATGCTCAACACCCGCATCCGCGGTGCCGAAGAGGCAGAAGAGCTCCTGGGCATTCCCGTTGTTGGCCGAATTCCGGCTATGAAAGGTGGTAAATAGGCATGGCTAAGGCAAAGAACACCGATAAGCTCGTTGTACAGAATGCCGCCAAGACCCTTCTGGCCAACATCCGCTTTGCGAGCGTGGACGACCCCATTCGCACCATCACCGTTACGTCCTCGATTCCCAACGAGGGCAAGTCTACGGTTTCCATCAACCTTGCCCAGGCTATCGCCACGAGCGGCAAGTCCGTGCTCCTGGTCGAGGCCGATATGCGCCGCAGGTCCCTTTCCGATATGCTCGGCGTTCGTTCGCGCGGCGGACTCTATGCGGTCCTTTCCGAGCAGATCTCCATTGACCAGGCAATTGTCGAGACGGGTCAGAAGAACTTCTACTTCCTCGATGCCGAGCCGCATATTCCCAATCCTGCCGACATCATTGTCTCTCACCGCTTTGCCAAGTTGGTAAAGGCACTGTCCGCCAAGTTCCAGTACGTCATCTTTGATGCTCCCCCGGTCGGCACCTTCATCGATGCTGCCGAGATTGCCAGCCTGACCGACGGTACGCTGTTCGTGGTGCGCGAGGACTTCACCAAGCGCGAGGAGGCACTCAACGCTATCGGCCAGCTTAAGAAGTCCGAAAAGGTCAAGCTCATCGGTACCGTTATGAACTACTGCGAGACCGAGACCAGCGAGTACTACTACTCCTACTACACCAAGGACGGTAAGAAGGTGAAGAAGGGCTCGGACGATCAGGGGACTTCCAAAAAGGGCATCTTCACCAACCGAGCAAACGTTTAGTTGATTAAGGCTGACCTATGCGTGACATTCATTGCCATATCTTGCCGGGTGTAGACGACGGCGCCGCCGATCTCGATGAGAGCTTGGCGATGCTCGAGGCTGCCAAGCGGGCCGGTGTAACCAGAATCGTTTGCACTCCTCACTGCCGTGATCCCTATTTTGATTACGACAAGATGTGGGATGCCTTTGAACTGCTGCGTGATAACGCTGACGGTTTTCCGCTCCAGATGGGCTTCGAGGTCAACCATCGAAAGCTCGTTGAACTTGGTATCGATGCCGCGGAGCACTTGCATTTCGATGGAACCAACGAGTTTCTGCTCGAGCTTTCGACGCATGCCGATGCGTATGCGTTTAGAGAGTACGAGAACACGATTTACGATTTGCAGTGCCGTGGCTACCAGGTGATCATCGCTCATCCTGAGCGCTATCGTGCGGTTCAAAAGGATGTAAGCGTGGCGGAGCGCCTAGTCGATATGGGCTGCAAGCTGCAAGCTTCGGCAGACTTTATCGCCGGCGGCCGCTTTGGCCGCGAGAAAAAGCCGGCGCAGCGTCTGTTCGATCAGAACTTGTACAGCTTTATTGCAAGCGATGCTCATAACGTGGGCCACTACGATTGCTTGGCAAAGGCTTGTGCGCAGTATAGCGTGCGCGGCGCTCATTTTCGCTAAAATCTGTCCCTAACGTTCGTGTTGAATGAAGGGGTGGCTATGGATATTCAACTTAAGATGGGTTGCTTTGATGACGCGGCGCTGGTGCGCCGCGCCGTTTTTATGGACGAGCAAGGCTACGAGAACGAGTTCGACGCTATCGATGAGGCGCCGACTTGCATCCATGTGACGCTGTACGTGGACGGCGAGCTCACCGGCTGCTCGCGCGTGTTTCCCGAGGAACTGGAGCGCGCGGCAGATGCAGAGGCTCCGGTTTCGCCGGCGTGCGATATGGACGAAGGCATCGCAGCGGGGGAGACCTATATTATGGGGTCGCGTCGCCGTGCTGTCCGCCATGCGCCGTCGCGGTCTGGCAAGCAAGATTGTCGAAGCCAGCGAAGCTGCTGCGCGCGATGCCGGCGCCAAGCTCATAAAGTTGCATGCACAGGAGTACGTGCTGCCGCTCTACACCAAGGCCGGCTACACGCAGATTGCACCGGTGGACTACGAAGACGAAGGCCAGCCTCATGCCTGGATGGCCAAGCGCATGGGCGACAGATAGGGACATTCCTTTTCTGCCGGCAGTTGGGGACACTCCTCGGCAATCGACGCACGGGTGTTCCAACATACAGTTTTTTCGATTCCGTATGTATATATGCGCGCTAATAGGTTATAAAATCTAAGTCTGAACATAGCAGGTCTGCGATGCGGCTCGGGCAACCGGGCCGTTTTTGCGGGCAGGGGTAGCGCGAAAGGACTGCACATGCGTCAATTTAAGACCGAGAGCAAAAAAACTGCTCGACCTCATGATCAACTCCATCTACACCAATAAGGAAATCTTCCTGCGCGAGCTTATCTCCAACGCGAGCGATGCCGTCGACAAGCTCAACTTTAAGAGCCTTCAGGATCCGAGTGTCAAGCTCGACCAGGGTGACCTGGCCATTCGTGTCTCCTTTGATAAAGATGCCCGTACCATCACTATTTCGGATAACGGTATCGGCATGACCGCCGAGGAGCTCGAGCGCAACCTGGGCACCATCGCCCATTCTGGCTCCGAGGAGTTTAAGACCGAGAACGCCGAGCAGCAGGGCTCCGATGTCGACATCATCGGTCAGTTTGGCGTGGGTTTCTACTCCGCCTTTATGGTCGCCAGCCACGTGAAGGTCGTCAGCCGCGCTTATGGCGAGGATACCGCCCACGTTTGGGAGTCCGACGGTCTTGAGGGTTACACCATCGAGGACGGCGAGCGCGCCGAGCACGGTACCGATGTCATCCTGACGCTGCGCGAGAACGAGAAGCTCGACGCCGACGGCGAGGCCGAGACCTACGATCGCTTCCTGACCGAGTGGGGCCTCAAGAGCCTGATTCAGCAGTACAGCAACTATGTGCGCTACCCGATTCAGATGATGGTGAGCAAGAGCCGCCAGAAACCCAAGCCCGAGGACGCGCCGGATGATTACAAGCCCGAGTACGAGGACTACCAGGAGCTCGAGACCGTCAATTCCATGACACCGATCTGGAAGAAGCGCAGCTCCGATGTCGAGCAGAAGGACTACGACGAGTTCTACAAGTCCACGTTCCACGACTTTGACGATCCTGCGCGCACCATCAGCTTCCACGCCGAGGGCACGCTCGAGTATGACGCCCTGCTGTTTGTGCCGGGACGCGCGCCGTTCGATCTGTACAGCAAGGACTACGAGAAGGGTCTGGCGCTCTACAGCTCCAACGTCCTGATCATGGAGAAGTGCGACGACCTGCTGCCCGACTACTACAACTTTGTCCGCGGCGTCGTGGATTCCGCCGACGTGTCGCTCAACATCTCGCGCGAGACGCTGCAGCAGAACCGTCAGCTCAAGGCCATCGCCAAGCGTGTGGAAAAGAAGATTACCGCCGACCTTGAGGATATGCGTGACAACGACCGCGAGGCCTACGAGAAGTTCTTTGAGAACTTTGGCCGCGGTCTTAAGTACGGCATCTACTCGAGCTATGGCATGAAGCCGATGAGCTCGCCGACCTGTTGCTGTTCTGGTCTGCCAAGGAACAGAAGATGATTACCCTGCCGAGTATGCCAAGGGCATGCCTGAGGATCAGAAGGCCATCTACTACGCCGCCGGCGACTCGCGTGAGCGCTTGGCCAAGATGCCCGTGGTAAAGGGCGTGCTCGACCGCGGCTATGACGTGCTGCTGCTGACGCAGGATGTGGATGAGTTCACGTTCCAGGCTATGCGTGAGTACGTTGCCGCCGATATGCCCAAGATCTACGAGGACGATGCCGCCCGCGAGGCTGCCGAGAAGGCCGTGGCCGATGGTGCCGAGCCCGAGGTTGAGGATCGTCACCTGGAGCTCAAGAACGTCGCAACCGGTGATCTTGACCTGGCGACCGAGGACGAGAAAAAGGAGGCCGAGGACGCCACCAAGGAGAACGAGGACCTCTTTAGCGCTATGAAGGAGGCACTCGGTGACAAGGTCGAGAAAGTCGCCGTCTCCGCGCGCCTGACCGATGCCCCCGCTTGTATCACCACCGAGGGCCCACTTTCGCTCGAGATGGAGAAGGTGCTCCAGAAGGGACCCGAGGCGCGCCCGACGGCATGCCCAAGAGCCAACGCGTGCTCGAGCTCAACGCCAAGCACCCGGTCTTTGACAAGCTTGTCGCTGCCCAGAAGGCAGGCGACGCCGACAAGATCAAGCAGTACTCCGGCCTGCTCTACGACCAGGCCCTGCTCGTCGAGGGCATTCTCCCCGAGGACCCCGTAGCCTTCGCGGCAGCTGTTTGTAACTTGATGTAGTTTGGGGATACGGCACCGTAACTAGATTAGAACGAGAGTGGATAATTTCCCACTTTTGGCTCGAGCGCGGGCTTGAAGTGGGGGATTTTCCACTCTCGTTTGCTTTTGTACGGAGTAGTCATTGGGGACGTTCTTGAATGACTAGTCGTTGGGGACGTTCTTGTTTGACTAGTCGTTTAAGACGTCCCCAACGACTAGTCGAACTGCTAGTTTGTGCGGGTTGTGGTTTTGGGAGGCTGCGGGAATTTAAGATACTGTACAACTGTACGTTAACTCATCTTCGTAGTATATTGCTACCCGCAAAACTCAGCACCATTGTGCCGCGAGACGCTAAAGTGCCTCCGTACAATGGTTGTTAATAGCATGATTCGGCTAAACGATAGGATGGATGGTCCAAGCGTGAGTCTCGGCAGCAAACTATCCGATGCAAAGGTTTCCTTTGCAATCTTTAAACGCGACATCAAGCGATTGATCGTGAACCCCGTCGCCTGGTGGTCACCCTGGGCGTGTGCGTCATTCCATCGCTGTATGCCTGGTACAACATCGTTGCCAACTGGGATCGTACGGAAATACCCAGGGCATTAAAATCGCCATCGCCAACAACGATCAGGCACCCAGAACGACCTAGTGGGCGAGCTTAACGCAGGCGATAAGGTGGTCGACCAGCTCAAGGAGAACGACCAGCTTGGCTGGACTTTCGTCGACTCGGCGGCAGATGCCAAAGAGGGCGTCGAAAGTGGCGAATACTATGCCGCCATCGTGATTCCCAAGAACTTCTCCGACAATCTCGTCTCGATGCTCGACGGCAACTACCATCAGCCCAAGCTCACCTATTACGTCAATGAGAAGAAGAGCGCCATTGCGCCCAAGGTCACCGATACCGGTGCCAACACCATCGAGGAGCAGATCAACTCGGAGTTTGTCTCCACGGTGGGCGAGACCGTCGCTGGCATTGCCAAAGATGCTGGCATCGACCTTAAAGACAAGGCAACTCAGACCCAGGATTCGCTGGCGGGCTCGGTGTCCGAAGCGTCTGATACCCTGGGCGAAGTACGTGATTCCATCGGCGACATGAACACCGCCATCGACAAGACAAACAGCTCGATTGCTTCGGCCGATGCCGCGCTGGCGGGTCTGCAGGGACAGGCGCCTTGCTAACGCAGGCAATCGCTCAGGGTAATGATCTGCTGGGCGAAGCTCGCACCACGGCTGGCAAGTCCATCACCTCGCTCTCCAAGGCACTTTCGGAGGGCAGCATCGTGCTGAGCAAGACATCGGCTTCTGCGAACGCCGCGATTGGCAAACTCACCGGTACGGTTACGTCCACGACCACTCGAATCGACAACTCGCTCGAATCCCTTCAGGCGACGATTGACCACAACAGCGCTGTCATCGAGCGCCTGCAGATTCTCGCTAACGATACGTCAACGGGGTCGGAGGACGCCGACGCGCTCATCGCATCGACCATCAATTCGCTTCGCGAGCAAAACCAGAAGCTGCAGAGCATCAAGGATGGCCTCTCTGCACAGTCGAGCGCCATGGCAAAAGACGCTACGGCAATCTCGAACGCGAGCAACGTACTCAACGCGGCAATTAAGACCGGTACGGCTAACCTCGGTCAGGCTCAGACCGATCTGGGGCAGAACGCACTGCCGAAGGCTTCGAGCGCGCTCGACTCCTTTGCCGCCGTTTCGGGCGATTTGACCGGCATTGTATCGGGTATGACCCCCACGATAGCGAGCGCGCGCGGCACGCTGGCGCAGCTCGACGCCACGCTCAAGCAGGCAAAGACCACGCTGTCCCAAACCGACGCTCCCTTGCCAAGGTTCAGGACAAGCTCGCGACCGCCGCCAATGACATTGCGGCGCTACAGACCTCTGAGTCTATGGGCGAGTTAGCCGACCTCATGGACGTCGACGTCGATGACGTGGCAGATTTCATGGCATCTCCGGTTGAGCTGACGTCCAAGTCAATCTATCCAGTCAAGAGCTTTGGCTCGGGCATCGCTCCCTTCTACACCAATCTGGCGCTGTGGGTAGGCGGCTATGTGCTCATCGCCATCTACAAGCTCGAGGTCGACCGCGAGGGCATCGGTAGCTTTACGGCGCGTCAGGGCTACTTTGGCCGCTGGCTGCTGATGGTGATCCTGGGTGCGTTCCAGGCCATCATCGTTACGGTGGGCGATTTGGTGATTGGCGTGCAGTGCGTCAACCCGCTGCTGTTCGTGCTGGGCGGCATCGCTATCTCGTTCACCTACGTCAACATCATCTATGCGCTGTCCACCACCTTTAAGCATATCGGTAAAGCCATTGGCGTCATCCTCGTCATTGTGCAGATCCCCGGCTCGTCGGGCATGTATCCCATCGAGATGATGCCCGGCTTCTTCCAATGGCTGCATCCGCTGCTGCCCTTCACCTATGGCATCAACCTGCTGCGCGAGACCGTCGGCGGCACTGTACTCGTTCAACTACCTGTTCAACCTGTGCATCCTGGGCGTGTTCCTGATCGTGGCGCTCTTTATCGGTCTGCAGCTGCGCCCGTTGCTGCTCAACCTCAATCTGCTCTTTGATAAGCAGCTTTCCACGACGGGCCTCATGATCTGCGAGTCCAACGACCTGCCGCGCCAGCGCTATTCGCTGCGCACGGCCATGCGCGTCATGCTCGATTCGGATTCGTACCGTCGCGAGCTGCTCGATCATGCCGTGGCGTTTGAGCATCGCTACCCGTACTACATCAAGGGCGGTTTTGCCGCCGTGGTAGCGTCCAGGTCCTGCTCTTTGTACTTTCGACGGTGCTCGATATCGACAATAACGGCAAGATCATCCTGCTTGTTATCTGGATCATTTCGGTCATCGCCATCTGTGGCTGGCTCATCAACATCGAGTACATCCGTGCGAGCCTCAATACCCAGATGCGTATCTCGGCGCTTTCGGACGAGGACCTTCGCCGCGAGATGCGCGAGCACACGGCTGCCATCCCTGCCGCCCGTCGCATGTTTGGTCTCAACGCCAGCGAGCGGGGCACCAAGACAGCGAACAGCCACGAGCCGTCTGCCGCATATCGGTGCGCATCGTAAGGCTCAAGATGTCGACGGCGTTGACAACGTAAGCGGAAACGACGGGGACACCACCCCGCTCGGCAAGCACTCCAAAGGAGGTGAGGCATAAATGAAAAACATCCTGCACCTGTTTAAGCGCGATGTCCAAAACGTGTCTCGCTCCGTGATCGGCATGATCGTCGTGATGGGTCTCATTATCGTGCCGTGCCTGTACGCATGGTTTAACATCGCCGGAAGCTGGGATCCTACGGCAATACCGGCAACCTTAAGATCGCCGTGGTCAACACCGACGAGGGCTACGAGAGCGATCTGATTCCCGTCGAGGTCAACGTGGGCGAAAACGTAACCGCCACTCTGCGCGGCAACGAGAACTTCGACTGGGTCGTTCTTAACGACCGCGATAAGGCGATTGAGGCGTTAAGTCGGGCGCGTACTACGCTGCCGTCGTTATCCCTAAAACGTTTAGCGCCGACATGATGACGCTTTTCTCGACCGAGGTGAAGCACGCCGATATCGAGTTCTATGAGAACCAGAAGGCCAACGCCATCGCACAGATTGTGACCGAGAAAGGCTCGAGCGCGTCCAGAGTCAGGTCAACGAGACCTTTACCGAAACCATCACGACCATCGGCCTTAAGACCGTGTCCAGCCTGCTCGACTATATGAGTACCGACCAGGTGAGCAACTTTATCGCCAATCTGTCCTCTACGCTGGGCGATTCGGTCGAGGACCTGCAGGACGTTCAGGCGAGCGCGACGTCGCTTGCGGGCATTTTGAGCTCTACGTCCGATTCACTGACATCGGCGGGCGGCATGCTCAAGCAGACGGGCACCGTTGATGAGTCGACGAAGCAGCTGATGGAGCACGCCAAGAGCGGCATCAATGATTCCAAGGAAGCGCTCAAGGCCGCCAACGATGCCGTTAACGCGGCGATTGACGGAAGCGCGGGTTCGTTCGACAACGTCTCCGCCGAGCTTGCGAAGGATTCGACGCAGCGAATCAGCATGTTGACCTTACGGTATCTCAGCTCAACGAAGCCGCGGCGGCACTCAATACGCGTGCTGACGATATCGATGCGATGGCCGATCGGCTCCGCAACCTAGCCGACCAGGTGAGTGATGACAAGCTCAAAGACGGCCTCAAGTCCGCTGCGACGTCGCTGGCAGAATTGCCGTGGAGTACCGCAACAATGCGAAAGACCTGACGGCGACCGCAAAGTCCCTTTCGGACAGCATGGCGGAGGTCAACAACTCGCGTGCGAGTCGACCAGGCCATCGCCGATGCCAAGGCGGGTATCTCGGGTGCCAAGACTGACTACGACTCTACGTTTTCGGTCAAGGCCAAGGAGCTCAAGAAGACCATTTCGGGCGTTCTGGATTCCCTGAACGGTATCTCGGGCGACTTGGATAGCGCCGTGAGCGGTCTGACCGACGCTTCTGGTTCGCTCGCTAAGGGTCTCTCCAAGGCTGCAAAGCTCGTCAACAAGGCTTCCGATCAGCTGGGCGAGGCGTCGGACAAGATCAGTGCCTTTAAGGACGAGCTTGATAGCGCTCTGATCTCGGGTGACCTGGCCACAATCAAGACGATGATTGGCAACGATCCCGAGGGTTTGGCCGTGTCGCTTTCCGGTCCCGTCGCGCTCGATCGCAAACCGGTCTATCCGATCCGCAACTACGGCTCGGCCATGGCGCCGTTCTACACGATTCTGTCGCTCTGGGTCGGCTCGATCGTGCTGGCGGCCATGATGAAGGTGTCGGTTGACGATGAGCTTATCAACGAGCTCATCCCCGTACGCCTACACGAGATCTACCTGGGTCGTTACTTGTTCTTTGGCGGTTTGGCTCTGCTGCAGGCAACGCTCGTGTGCGCGGGCGACATCCTGTTCTTTGGCATCCAGTGCGACAACCCGCTGCAGTTTGTGCTGGCGGGCTGGGTCGCGAGTCTCGTGTTCTCCAATATCGTCTACACGCTTACGGTGTCGTTTGGCGATATCGGCAAGGCTTTGGCCGTTGTGCTGCTGGTCATGCAGGTCGGCGGTTCGGGCGGTACGTTCCCCATCGAGATGACCGGCCCTGTGTTCCAGGCGATCTATCCGTTCCTGCCGTTTACCCATGCATTAACGCCATGCATGCCGCCATGGCCGGTGCCTACCATATGGAGTACTGGGTTGAGCTGGGCATTCTGGCGAGCTATCTGATTCCGTCGCTGGCCCTGGGCGTCGTCTTCCGCCGTCCGGTCATCAAAGCCAACGACTGGATCATCGAAAAGCTGGAATCGACAAAGCTAATTTAGTGCGGCAACGTTAACGCTGATGTAGCACTAATGCCAGCGAGCGAGCCGCATTTGCGCCAAGGTGACGTGAAATGAAAGGGCGCTGACCTTCTGGTCGCGCCCTTGAAATTGAACGTCAGATTGGCGTGAATGCGGCTCGCGTAGCGTCGGCCGTTCCGCCGTTCTACCGAACGGCGG
>ENA-OQJS01000181-OQJS01000181.1-human-gut-metagenome-genome-assembly--contig:-NODE-181-length-11985-cov-1.450666_pt1 | contig 11985 bp, 15 predicted proteins | sample MGYA00242598_ERZ504764 | MGnify/ENA primary metagenome ERZ504764 (study PRJEB26092, sample SAMD00036368) | human gut metagenome | host: Homo sapiens | study: EMG produced TPA metagenomics assembly of...
TTTTGAGAGGCAGTTCTTTTGTATATTTCAAAAAAAATCATCAAATTTGAAGCGATTTTATAACATACAAATTATGGAAGACTTGAAAAGAAATACAGCAACAGACGTAGACAAAGAAATTGTTTTTTCTAAAGCCATTAAGGCAGGAAAGCGTATTTACTATCTGGACGTAAAGAAAAACAGAAAAGGAGAAATGTTTCTTGCCATAACAGAAAGCAAGAAAGTAGTGTCGGCCGAGGGAAGTTCTCCTCAAGTCAGCTTCGAGAAGCATAAAATATTTTTATACAAGGAAGACTTCGAGAAGTTCTTAACCGGGCTTCAGGAAACTATTCAGTATATAGAATGTGAACAGGGTTCGATAGCCGGAGAAAGCCATGTAGCTGATACAACAGATGCTTCTCAATTTTCCAATGTATCTAGCGAACACTTGCAGTCAGATGAAATAAAGATAGACATAGATTTCTAATAAATACGGAAAACGCTTTCCGATAATAAAGCTATATCAAAATAGGGCAACAGACACATACGTCAATCTATTTTGATATAGCTTTATTTTTTACACATTACGGTGACAGACTGTTCCGTTAGCCTGATAAGTAGGCATAACCAGCACTTCGGCTATCTGTACATGTGCCGGAGCAGAAGCTGCGTAATACACCACCTCAGCAATATCATCCCCTGTAAGCGGACGTATACCTTTATATACAGCATCGGCTTTACTTTTATCTCCCCGGAATCGTACGACAGAAAAATTTGTTTCTACAAGCCCCGGCTTAATATTTGTTACTCGCAGAGGTGTATCAACAAGGTCTATTCTCAGTCCGTCGGACAATGCTTTGACTGCTGCTTTCGTTGCACAATACACACTTCCACCTGCATAGCTGCATCACCTGCTACCGAACCTATATTAATAATGTGTCCGCACTGACGCTCTACCATTCCCGGAACTACCATCCGAGTCATTGCCAGCAATCCCTTTATATTGGTATCGATCACCACATCCCATTCATCAAGCGATCCTTCATGTTCCTTATCAAGCCCGATTACCAGTCCCGCATTATTAATCAGCACATCAATATTCTTCCATTCCTCTTGGAGAGAGTCAAGAGCTAGCTTCATCGCCTCACGGTCGCGCACATCGAAAGGCAAGGTAAGCACTTCGCACCCTGACAAAACAAGTTCCCGCTTCAGCGCTTCCAGCTTTTCTACATTTCTTCCGTTCAATATCAACCTGCATCCTGCTGAAGTAAATTTACGCGCACACCCCTCTCCTATGCCACTTGTAGCACCTGTAATAAATATTGTCTTTCCTTTCATAAAACCAAAATATATTTAGGTATTATACCAATCATTATCATTCGCAAAAATATAAAAGTTATTGTTTCGAAGAATTTGTTTTATATCGAAAACTAACATTCACACATTTACCAGAAAAATATTCTGACATTTTTTAGACAAACATTGGCTTCATTACCATTCATTTCCAACAGATTTTTATCAGAAAAGGTTAAAAAGCTTCATACACATTTTGCAAACTCAAAGATTATCACTACCTTTGTACCGCTTTTTTAAGCTCATCGTGTGATATACCACATCGTGTGATGGCGAATTAAGCAACAAAAACAACTTAATTTAGAGTAACACAAAAAATTTTCAAACAATGAAATCAATCGAAATTAAAGGTTCTTTGAGAACTGAAACAGGAAAGAAAGCTGCTCATAGCTTGCGTCAGAACAATGGTGTTCCTTGCGTATTGTACGGAATGCAGAAAGACGAAAACGGAAACCAAGTCGCAACTCACTTCACTGTAACTGTTGACGGTTTGCGTAAGTTGGTATACACACCGCATATCTACGTAGTAGACTTGAACATCGACGGTAAGATAGTAAACGCTATCATGAAAGATATTCAGTTCCACCCTGTAACAGATGCTATCCTGCACGTTGACTTCTTGCAGATCAACGAAGAAAACCCAATCGTAATGGAAGTTCCTGTACAGTTGGAAGGTTTGGCAGAAGGTGTGAAAGCCGGTGGTAAATTGGCTCTTCAGACCCGTAAGCTGAAAGTGAAAGCTCTTTACAACTTGATTCCAGAACGTCTTGTTGTAAACGTAACTAACTTGGGTCTGGGTAAGACTATCAAAGTTGGTGAATTGAACTACGAAGGTCTGACTTTGCTGAATGCAAAAGAAGCTGTTGTTTGTGCAGTTAAATTGACTCGTGCTGCTCGTGGTGCTCAGGCTGCTGCAGGTAAATAATCTGATTTAACAATCTGACAAACAACAAAAATCCCTTTCAATGAAATATTTGATTGTAGGCTGGGCAACATTGGTGCTGAATACCATGAAACCCGCCACAACATAGGATTTATGGTATTGGACGCCCTTGCAAAGGCGTCCAATATTGTTTTCAAGGACGGACGATACGGAGCAACTGCAACACTCTCGCTCAAGGGTAAACAGCTTATTTTATTGAAGCCTTCTACTTATATGAACCTGAGTGGAAACGCTGTACGATATTGGATGCAGCAGGAAAAAATTCCGTTGGAAAATGTACTTATCGTTGTAGACGACCTTGCACTCCCATCCGGAAGCTTGCGCTTAAAAGGTAAAGGAAGCGATGCGGGACACAACGGATTGAAACATATAGCTGCAACCCTTGGTACACAAAACTATGCCCGTCTGCGCTTCGGTATCGGAAATGAATTTCCCAAAGGAGGACAGATAGACTATGTTCTGGGTAAATTCAATGATGACGACATGAAACTGATGCCCGAACGTCTTGAAACTGCGGCTGAGATTATCAAGAGCTTTTGTCTTGCCGGACTGAACATTACCATGAATCAGTTTAATAACAAATAAAAAGCAATATGGCTGAAGCAAGAATTGACAAATGGATGTGGGCTGCCCGCATATTCAAGACTCGCACCATTGCTGCCGAGGCTTGTAAAAAGGCAGAATATGTATCAATGGTGCCCAGGCCAAACCTGCACGAATGATAAAGCCGGGTGATGTAATCCAAGTGAAGAAACCACCTATTACCTACTCGTTTAAGGTATTGCAGGCTATAGAAAAACGCGTAGGAGCGAAGCTGGTTCCTGAAATCATGGAAAACGTTACCACTCCCGACCAATACGAACTATTGGAAATGAGTAAAATCAGTGGTTTCGTGAATCGTGCAAAAGGTACGGGACGTCCCACCAAAAAAGACCGACGAGATCTGGATGAGTTCTTTACTCCCGAATATCTCGATGATTTTGATTTTGACTTCGATGATAATGAAGATGAAGAATAAGCAAAACCGGATACGGATCATGCATATCTTATGCTATCCCGTATCCGGTTTCTTTATTTGATAAAATTATAAGTTAGCCTTAATTGCGTCAATCAGTTCCTGATATTCAGCATCACTCAAATAAACTTTACCCGGATTCATCTGGAATGTACCTCCGTAATCGGGACCGTCTACATACTTCGGAGCCAAATGGAAATGTAAGTGAGAAAGTTTGTCACTATAAGCTCCGTAATTAATCTTTTCCGGATGAAATGCCTTGTCCATTGCACGAGTCACACGTACAACATCTGCCATAAAAGCATTTCTTTCTTCATCACTCAGTTCATTCAAGTCATTTACATGATCTTTATAAGCAACCAGACAACGACCTCTGTAAGTCTGTTCTTTAAAAAGGAATACACGTGAAACACTCAGTTGAGCGATTTCAATCATTAAATTATGCAATGTTTCATTGTTCTGACAATACAAACATTCTTTCGGATCACTTTTCATAATAACTTTATATTTAATAAATTATAATAACTGCTTTCAACAACAATAGGCAAACAACTGGTTCAGGTCGTCTTCCTCCCCTACTACCCAAACCACATCATCCTCTTTTAGAGGCATATACACCTGAGGAGTACGCAATACATCTTCTCCAGCCGATTCTATACCTACTACCAGACAATGATATTTATTACGTATGCCACACTCTATAATACTATGTCCGACGAAAGGTGAATCTTTAGCGACAACAAACTGCTTCAGCTTCATCTCATGCTTTCCAAAATCTTCATCGTCGTAAGTATGTATTGCCTTCTCGGCTACCGATGCAAAAAGCGACAACTGTTCATCTGTTCCGATAACCTGAATCAAATCATTTGGGAAAATACAAGTATTTCCATCAGGAATGTTCAGCCTATGCTTTCCTCTGATAATAGATGCTACATGCACATCATACTTTTTACCTAAATCAAGTTCTCTCAATGTTTTTCCGGCCCATGCAGATTCCGCAGGAATCAAAAAGTCACTTAAGTGAAGGTCACGGTCGAGCAATCTTCCAGCATACTCAGGTTGCTTTTCTCCCAAATACTCCTGCTGGATTTCCTTATAATGCAAATTCCGGACAAACGTACGTTCCAGCACAATTGACTGCTTTTTAAGGAAACGAGATAAAATCATAGCACAAACTACAATAATAGCTATACCAACCATCAATGCAGCCGAAGCACGGAACAGGTTTTCAATTATAAATACAATAAAGCCTATAGCTATCACAATACGAAGCAGAATAATTGAAATAAGCGGAGCATGATTAAACCGGCTGTCCGACCACAACGACTTAAATTCTTCCGAACGGTTTTTCTTCATAATCATGGCGCGCAAGAAAGGAGCTATAGCAGCAATCGTTAGAGCTGCACCCAATATCCGTCCCCATAAATCTCCCAACATGTCTGTAGCCAATGGTACAATAAAATGCAAGAACAATGCTGTAACAGCTATCGAAAGCACAGCGTAAATCAAGACTATGCGGATAATAGCTATAACCAGCTTCTTCCAGTTGTTGCTATGGTTAGCCACCGAGCTCCCGACGAGTATCTGTCCAGCAACCGACGCCAACGGGATGGCATATATTTATCTATCACATTATATGCCGGTACTGCAAGACGAATCATATAAGGAGTAAGGAATGTAGTAATTACCGAAACAGCCACTACTATAGGGTAAAGAAAATGACTTGTTACTTTCAGGCTTACTCCAAGTGAAGCTATGATAAATGCAAACTCACCAATCTGTGTCAGACTGAAACCACATTGCATAGCCGTTTTCAGCGGTTGTCCGGAAAGCAATACACCAGTAGTTCCGAAAATAGTCTGTCCCAGCAAAACAGCAAGAACGATAACAAGAATCTGATACTTATACTCTACAATCATCGCTGGATCGACCATCATACCTACAGATACAAAGAATATAGCTCCAAACAAATCTTTCACAGGTGAAACCAGTTTTCCTATATGCTCCGACTCGATTGTTTCCGATAAAATAGATCCCATGATAAAAGCACCAAAAGCAGGAGAAAAACCAACAAGAGCTGCCAGATAAACCATTCCAAAACAGAGTGCCAGCGACACTATCAGCAAGGTTTCGTCGCTCATCAGTTTACGAACCCGTTTCAGGAAAAGCGGAATTCCATAAATTCCCACTACAAACCAAAGAGTCAGGAAAAACAGCAGTTTCAATATACTATATACCATCTCTCCCCCTTCGAAGTTCTGGCTCACTGCATAGTAGACAGCATAACCATCAGGACAATGGCAAGAATATCTTCCAGAATCAAGATACTCAAAACCAAACCAGCAAAACGTTGCTGCCGGAGTCCCATATCATCAAATGCCTTATAGATAATAGTGGTAGATGACATGGCAAGCATACCACCCAAATAGATACAATCCATACGATTCCAGCCAAAAGTCCAACCGACGAAGACTCCTACCAGAATCATACAAAAGATAATGGTACAGGCAGATATTACAGCAGAGCCTCCCACTTTCATCAGCTTTTTGAAACTGAACTCCAGTCCCAATGCAAACAAAAGAAAGATTACACCAATCTCCGACCAGATATGAATACTGGCAGAATCAACAACCGAAGGAGTAAACTTAAAATGTGGGGTACAGATAAAGCCGGCAACAATATACCCCAGTACCAGAGGTTGCTTCAGCTTTTTAAATATAAGCGTCATGATACCGGCACAAATCAGAATCAGTGCCAAATCGCTTATTAATGGAGTTAATTGGGACATTTGTAACTACATTTTATAATTATTGCCGCAAAAATAAGTAATAATTTTAAAGTTGCGTCGCCAGAAAGCAAGTTATTTCCTTTCGGATAAGAAAACCTTCCAAAAAGATTTTTTTATACTTACAGAGGGTATGAAGAGGATAAATTACGAATTGAAGCAACGGACAATTACTATATGAGTATTTTTGACTAACTTTGCCCGACAATAATCATAATATTATCAGAAAGGAAAGATGATAGTCTGCATAGCCGAAAAGCCCAGTGTGGCACGCGACATAGCCGAAGTATTAGGTGCAAGAAACCGGAAAGAAGGATATATCGAAGGAAACGGATACCAGGTAACCTGGACCTTCGGTCACCTTTGTACACTGAAAGAGCCGCACGAGTATACTCCGTCGTGGAAAGCATGGAAGCTTAAGCAGCTTGCCGATGATACCTCCCGGTTTGGCATCAAGCTGATAAACGATCCGGGTATAGAAAAGCAGTTCCACATTATAGAAGGGCTGATGCAGCAGGCTGATGAGATTATCAACTGTGGTGATGCCGGACAAGAAGGAGAATTGATTCAACGGTGGGTAATGCAGAAAGCAGGAGCACACTGTCCGGTCAAGCGCCTGTGGATTTCATCACTTACTGAAGAGGCGATTCGAGAAGGGTTTGCCAGCCTGAAAGACCAGTCCGAATTTCAGCCGTTGTACGAAGCCGGCCTGAGCCGTGCCATAGGCGACTGGGTATTGGGAATGAATGCAACTCGTCTGTATACATTAAAATACGGACAAAACCGTCAAGTACTTTCCATCGGAAGAGTACAGACTCCGACACTAGCCCTGATAGTCAAACGACAGCAAGAGATAGAGAACTTTAAACCTGAACCTTACTGGGAACTTAAGACTGTATACAGGGAAACGACTTTCAACTCTACAAAAGGTAAATTTTCTTCTAAAGAGGAAGGAGAGAAATTCCTGGAAACAGTAAAAAAATTCAGATTTTACCGTGACCGATGTATCGGCCAAAAAAGGAACAGAAGCTCCTCCCCGCTTGTTCGACCTGACTTCATTGCAGGTAGAATGTAACAAAAAGTTCAGCTACTCGGCCGATATGACCTTGCAGCTTATCCAGTCGCTTTACGAGAAGAAAGTAGCTACTTATCCACGTGTAGATACAACTTTTCTAAGTGATGATATTTACCCCAAATGTCCGAATATTCTTGCCGGACTGAAAGATTATGCAGGTTTTACAGCCCCGTTAGCCGGAAAGAAACTACTTAAATCAAAAAAAAGTTTTCGATAACTCAAAAGTTACCGACCACCATGCCATTATCCCTACCGGAGTACAGCCTCAGGGACTGACTGACATGGAAAAGCGTGTATTCGATCTGATAGCACGCCGTTTTATCGCTGTATTTTATCCGGACTGTAAATTTTCTACAACTACGGTATTGGGAGAAGTCGATAAAGTGGAATTTAAGGCAACCGGAAAGCAGATTCTGGAACCCGGATGGAGAGTAATTTTTGCCAAAGAACAGCAGGAAGAAACAAAAGAGAATGAAGAAGAACGTGTACTTCCTCTCTTTACCATAGGGGAAAGCGGACCTCATACTCCCGATTTGACGGAAAAATGGACCCAGCCCCCCAAGCCTTATACCGAAGCCACTCTGCTCCGTGCCATGGAAACGCTGGTAAGCTGGTTGACAATGACGAATTGCGCGATGCCCTGAAAGAAAATGGTATCGGCCGTCCGTCTACCCGTGCGGCTATCATCGAAACACTTTTCAAGCGTCACTACATCCGCAAGGAAAGAAAAAATCTGATTGCTACTCCAACAGGAGTGGAACTGATACAGCTTATTCACGAAGAGTTGCTAAAATCGGCAGAGTTGACCGGTATATGGGAAAAGAAACTTCGTGAGATAGAACGCCGCAGTTACGATGCCGCTACATTTCTTACCGAACTGAAACAGATGGTAACAGAAATTGTATACAGTGTACTTCGTGACAATACAAACCGCCGGGTAACTATCATGCCCGAAGATGCACCCGAAAAAGGAACTCCGCAAGCAAAAACAAAGAAGAACAGCTCTTCGAAAACAAAATCATCGGATACCGAAAATGATGCATCTCCAGCTAAACCTAAACGTACACGTAAAGCGAGTGGCAATACCAATAAAGAGAAAACACCTCAGGCTGAAACTCTTTTTTCGGTATCAACAGAAGGTAACGAAATAAAAGGAGATGAAATAATAGGTACCCTCTGCCCACTCTGCGGCAAAGGGCATATTATCAAAGGGAAGACTTCCTACGGGTGTTCGGAATGGAAAAATGGATGTACTTTCAGAAAACCATTTTAAGATTTTCCGGCAAATAACCGCTACGTATACGCCATTCCTGTGGATAAAGATTGTTGGCACGATTTCCGATGTTCTTTACAAAACCCAAAGGGACATCCTGATATGCTACCAAAACATATCCACGGGGTACTCCTGCATCCAGTACAACCGCTTCTTTTCTTAAATAGGCAATAGCCTGTTCGTACGTCAGGTTTGCTACGGGGAAACAGTCTTCACAGCGCCTTGTCGACATAGCCAGCGAATGGTCGGGAATACAATCCTTCCCTTTCAGCTCGGCTACCGTTACTCCGGCATGCAAGACTTTCAAAGTAGACTTTATCATTTCATACAAATCCTGATATGCTACAGGAAAAACCGTTACGATATTGTTATCTACTGTCCATAAATAGTCTTCCGGACGGTTTACCCATGCCTTAACATCCTTCGGACATGCCACCGTCTGTCCACCGGCTTTCTGTCCTTTTTTCTTTTTATCTTTTTTCAGACGCTTTCCCATACAGTCTGAGGAACTTAACGTATCATCTTCATTCTTACGAAGCACAGCCAGAAATAATCCCTCTCCTACCGTACGGTGAGGCAGAAAGCGATATACCGGAAACTCGCCACCGGTCAGATTCCCTGTAATGTTCCATTCCTCACCAACCGCAACAGGAAGAATTTCAGCTCCCAGTTCACGGGCAATCCATGACACATTATCTTCGTTCTCTTCACGGTTATATGTACATGTACTATAAATCAAGAAACCTCCCGGTTTCAGACAAGGCCAGATATCTGTCAGAATACAGCGCTGCCGCTGCCAGCAGATATCGACATTTTCCACACTCCACTCGTCTACCGCTACCGGATCTTTGCGGAACATCCCTTCTCCGGAGCAAGGTACATCAGTCAGAATCACATCAAACACAGCTTGCAGTGGAGCAAAATCAGCCGGATCATTATTCGTAACAACGACTCCTTCATCTCCCCATTTTATCAGATTTTCTGCCAATACCTGAGAACGGTTTCTCATAACCTCATTGGCTACCAGCATACTGCCTTCAGGCAAAACCGAACGGGCCAGTGTAGATTTTCCTCCCGGAGCAGCACAAAGATCGAGCATGACAACAGGCTCGTGTACATACTGGCGCAAAGCCTGTTCCACAAACATGGAAGATGCTTCCTGCACATAATAACTTCCGGCATGAAACAAGGGATCGAAAGTAAACGTAGGACGTGTACTCAGGTAATATCCAGTTTCGCACCAGGGAATAGAAGTACTTTCTGCAGGAACAGACTTACATTTATTCCGGTTCAAGCGAATACTTACGGGAGTATCATGCTGTAAAGCTTCAGCTAATTTTTCAAACTGTTCTTCTCCCATCAAACTGCGGGTACGTGTAACAAAATCGGAAGGAAGGTTCATATAAATAATGTGTTCGATATGGTTTTCGTGCTGCAAAAATAAGATAAATAGCATTTTCCCCCAAGATATTTTCTATACCTTTGCAAATAAAAATAAAGAAACTCATTCTAATGAAACAATATTTAGACTTACTACAACGCATCCGCACGGAAGGTGTCAAGAAAGAAGACCGTACCGGAACTGGTACGATTAGTGTATTCGGACATCAGATGCGCTTTAATCTGGAAGAAGGTTTTCCGCTGGTAACAACCAAAAAGCTCCATTTGAAATCGATTATCCACGAACTACTCTGGTTCCTGAAAGGTGATACCAATGTAAAATATCTACAAGAAAACGGTGTACGTATCTGGAATGAATGGGCCGACGAAAATGGCGACCTGGGACATATTTATGGCTATCAGTGGCGTTCATGGCCCGATTATGAAGGAGGATTCATCGACCAGATTTCGGAAGCAGTGGAAACCATCAAGCACAATCCTGATTCAAGACGAATCATTGTCAACGCATGGAATGTGGCCGACCTGAAGAACATGAATCTTCCGCCTTGCCACATGTTTTTCCAGTTCTATGTAGCCAACGGACGCCTGAGCCTGCAAATGTATCAACGTAGTGCTGATTCGTTCCTCGGAGTGCCGTTCAATATTGCTTCGTATGCCTTACTGTTGCAAATGATGGCTCAGGTTACCGGATTGAAGGCAGGAGATTTTATACATACGATAGGTGATGCACACATCTACCTGAATCATCTGGAACAGGTGGACTTACAGCTTACCCGCAGCCCTCGTCCACTGCCTCAGATGCTTCTGAATCCGGATGTAAAAAAATATCTTCGATTTCAAATACGAAGATTTCGAACTGGTAAACTACGATCCGTGGCCTCACATTGCAGGAAAAGTATCTGTTTAACCCATATAATCAAACATAAAAATATGCTGTCGATTATCGTTGCTATCAATAAAAACAGAGGAATCGGATTCGAAAACAAACTGTTGTATTGGCTGCCCAATGACCTGAAACGCTTCAAGGCGCTTACTACCGGACATACCATCATCATGGGTAGAAAGACTTTCGAATCACTGCCCAAAGGCGCCTTGCCCAACCGCCGCAACATCGTGCTGAGCCGTAGCTGCCACGATTTTCCCGGTGCTGAATGTTTTCATTCACTGCAAGAAGCTTTGGAACAATGTAAAGAGGAAGAAGAAGTATATATTATAGGAGGAGCAAGTCTGTATGCCGAAGCGCTGCCTCTTGCCGACAAGTTAAACATTACCGAAATAGAGGATTCAGAAAAGAAAGCCGACGCATTTTTCCCTCCCATCAATTCCGAAGAATGGAAAGAAGTACAACGAGAAAGCCATTCTACCGACGAAAAGCATGAATATGCTTATCACTTTGTAGATTACGAACGTATCTAAAACAATAAATCCCCGCTTCACCGGCGGGGATTATCTTTTTTATCTCTTCTTTTTGAAAAAGTCTTTCATCAGTTGTGCACAGTCATCGGCAAGAATACCTTTTACTACCACCGTCTTGGGATGTAAGGCATCGGGAGCATATCGCTGATAACCTCTTTTTTCATCTTCCGCACCGAATACCAGTTTACCCGTCTGTGCCCAAGCAATCGCTCCAGCACACATTACGCAAGGTTCTACCGTCACATAAAGTGTACACTCATTCAGATACTTGCCACCCAAAGTATTGGCAGCAGCCGTAATAGCCTGCATCTCCGCATGTGCCGTCACATCGTTCAGGGTTTCCGTCAGGTTATGCGAACGCGCAATGATACGGTCGCGACAAACAACAACTGCTCCCACAGGGACCTCTCCCCTGTCGGCAGCTTTCTGCGCCTCAATCAAGGCCTGCTTCATATAAAAAACATCATCAGCCATAAACTTATCTGCGCATATCGTGTTCCTTAAACAAAGTAGGGTAATCGTCCTCCATATTCTGATGAATGAATGCCAATATCGTTTCACGAAGCCAGCGCGCCTTGTTCTTTATCTGGTAAGTTTCCAGATAACGGTCTACAATCTGCACTTCTTCTTCACTCATCAACACACCATCCGCCGTTGTCGTGGCGGTACCGAGTGGAAGTACCGTTTTCCTTTTTTTTTCCGTTTTACGAATCATTGTCAAATACAAAATTAGTACACTTCAACA
>ENA-OQJS01000182-OQJS01000182.1-human-gut-metagenome-genome-assembly--contig:-NODE-182-length-11899-cov-0.736578_pt1 | contig 11899 bp, 18 predicted proteins | sample MGYA00242598_ERZ504764 | MGnify/ENA primary metagenome ERZ504764 (study PRJEB26092, sample SAMD00036368) | human gut metagenome | host: Homo sapiens | study: EMG produced TPA metagenomics assembly of...
TTGTTACGCTCGTATCTAAATACCTTTGCAACCTCATGCGCTCATGTGCTTCTTTAAATGAACGGGCAAGGTCCTTAATACCTGTTACCGTTGTACCTATACCTACAACGCAGTGGGTGTAGAATTCACTTGAAGTGTGTCTGAAATAGAGCTTGCAAGCTTTTCAAGGTCACGGCTCTCTGTATCCGCCTTAATCTCTTTTACAAGTGCAATTTCGTACTCATTAATATTGATAACAAAGTCCTTTGACTTGTCCGGGAAAAGATTCTGAATAATATCGTATGCAGAAACATCTGTTTTTGAAACGATTTTGATAAGAAGACAAACTCTTGAAACTTCGCTGTTAAAGTGAAGTTCTCTTGCCTTAAGATAGATATCGCCCGGAAGAATGTTGTCGAGAATTACATTCTTAATAAAGTTTGAACGGTCATATTTCTCGTCATAATACTGCTTAATGCTTGCAAAAGAAACAGAAAGTAGCTGTGCGTACTTCTGAGCATACTCATCTGTACCCTGTACAAATACAGCGTAATCATACTTAGCGTTGCTGCCAAATGACTTGTATGTATAGCCGTTGATTACAAAAGGAGCATGTTGAACTTAAGGTTTCTTGAATTACGCTTTCGTTTACCTCACCGATTTTGCCGAGCTCTGAACAAGCTATAACAACAGAAGTTTCGTCAATAACGCCTATTGTTCTGTCAATTGCATCTTTCATCTGGTGAACAATACCCTGGAATAATCTGTTTGACATTTTATTTACCTCTTTTCTAAGCAAATATTCATATAATTGTAAGCATATTATTCAGGCTGTATTTTGCTTTGACCTTAGCTGCAAACATATACAAAATGCATAACACCTGTAATTTTTGCAAAACAAGCCTTTTTAGCAAAAATTCTTATAATAAGAGCCTAATGAATTAATATATTTAAAATACAATATATCTCTTATATACATATTACACAAAAAACGAGAAAAAAATCAACCTCTTAATTTTTCAAATTTCTTTATTTTTTTTATAGATTTTGCATAATCGGCAAAAGGTTACAAAATTGATAACAATATTAAACAAATTTAACCTTTGCTTTTTAGTAATTTGCCATAAAAAAACCGTTTTTCATCAGAAGTCGTGAAAATTATGGTTTAGCTGATTGCTTGTATAATTGCTTGACAAAGAATTCCGTTAAACTGTAATTTATCTCAATTTTGATAAAGAACAAAAACTCTAAAAGCAAACTAAGGCGGAGCACAATGCGCTCCGCTTAAATAAGTACATATTAAAATCAGTTAATGATTGTACGCTCTGTTTCTTTATCAAAGATGTGGATCTTATCAAGCTCAAATGCAGCCTTAATGCTGTCACCCGGCTTAGCGGTTGAAGTAGGCTCAACTCTTGCAGTTACAGGGATACCGCCGATATTTACATAAAGGTAAATCTCAGCACCCATAAGCTCTGTAACATCAACATTACAATCAACAACGCCGTTGTCGCTTGCGCACTTAGCGAGGAACTCAGGCTCATCGTGAACATGCTCAGGACGAATACCAAATACAACTTCCTTGCCTACATATGGATCAAGCACGCCGCCCTTAGTTTTCTCTGAAGGAACGATAATCTGATACTTGTCAAAGCAAAGTGCATACTCTGAACCAACCTTCTTAAGTGTAGCGTCGATAAAGTTCATCTGCGGTGAACCGATAAAGCCTGCTACGAACATATTGCATGGCTTGTCATAGAGATGCTGTGGAGTATCAACCTGCTGAATGAAGCCGTCCTTCATAACAACAATTCTTGTACCATTGTCATAGCCTCTGTCTGGTCATGAGTTACATAGATGAATGTTGTGCCGAGTCTCTGGTAAAGCTTAGAAATCTCTGTTCTCATCTGAGCACGGAGCTTAGCGTCAAGGTTAGAAAGCGGCTCGTCAAGTAAGAACACCTTAGGGTCACGAACGATAGCACGGCCAAGAGCAACACGCTGTCTCTGACCACCTGAAAGAGCCTTTGGCTTTCTGTCGAGATACTGCTCAATACCGAGGATACGAGCTGCCTCTTCTACTCTTCTCTTAATCTCGTCCTTAGGAGTTTTACGGAGCTTAAGACCGAAAGCCATATTATCATATACAGTCATATGCGGATAAAGAGCATAGTTCTGGAATACCATTGCAATATCTCTGTCCTTAGGTGCAACATCGTTAGCGAGCATATCGCCGATGTAAAGTTCACCCTTTGAGATATCCTCAAGACCTGCGATCATACGAAGTGTAGTTGACTTACCGCAACCTGACGGTCCAACGAGAATAATAAATTCCTTGTCTGCAATTTCAGGTTAAAATCTGTTACGGCTGTAACGCCACCGTCATAGATTTTATAGATGTGTCTTAAAGATACATTTGCATTTTTATAAACCTCCAATAATCCGATGAAGCAAAAATCCGAAAATCTATATCAAAGAAAATACTGTTTTGCTTTATTACAGTTAATAATATATCACTTTTGCTGTTTTTTACTATACTGATTTTGACTAAAATTTTAGTCATTATTTTATTTAATTCAGCGACTAGTTAAAAAATACTGCCTGATTTTAGTGCATATTGCCCATAAAGATTGACATTTTATCTAATTCTGATAACATTTTAGCCTCTCCTATATGCAAATTGCTATCCAAATACAAATCGCCGATTGATATTCGTTTAAGGTGCACAACATTTTTTCCACATACCGCAAACATTTTCTTTACCTGGTGGAATTTACCCTCGCAAATCGTTACAATTGCGGTCGTTTTATCCGGATTTTCGCCGGAAATTTCAAGTTTTGCCGGCATACAGCGTGTTCCGTCGGCAAATACAATACCGTTTTCAAAATCACTTATCATTCTTCGGTTAACTCTACCATCAAGCTGTGCTATGTACTTTTTCTCGACATGTTTTTTTGGCGAAAGCATATTTGTGCGCAAATTCCCCGTCATTTGTAATAATAAGAAGTCCCTCGGTATCCTTGTCCAATCTGCCTGCCGGGAATAAGCCGGGGCGCTGAAACTCCTCAGGCAAAAGGTCTATTACGGTTTCCGCTCTTTTATCGTTGCTTGCGGATAGAACTCCGGCAGGTTTGTTCATCATTATATAAACATATTTGCTGTACAAAAGAGGTTGTCCGCCAACGGTAATGTCATCAGCCACAGCATCTACTTTGTGTTGCGGCTGTTTGATACATTCTCCGTTTACGCATACTGCACCGTCTTTTATAAGTTTTTGTACTTCTTTGCGACTGCCGACATTTTGAGAAACCAAAATTTTATCAAGTCTGTCCATTTTACCTTCCTTTCTGCCTAAAACAAAAGGCAGATAATCTTCTCCGTATACGCCGCTTGTTATGTGACCGCCGATAATTCGGTTTTTATAAACGAGTATAACAGCCTTTTTTCCGTCATCAATACTGTATGTATAGCGTTTTGCGGGCTTACCCGCATAATTGCTCAAATCAAATACGGATTTTTTCTGAATTTCGTTATACTTTTCATATACGCTGTTAAAATTCTGCGGAATAATTACCTCGTCAACCGATTCGTCAACCGCATTTATTCCCAACTGTTGAAAAAATTTTATTCTGTCATCACTGCTGTCAGCCTTTAGCGAATAGTTTTCAGAATTAAATTCCGCATAATCTTCCACATGTGTGAAATCTGCGTTTATAAGAATTATAAATACGGTAATCACTGCCAAAACAACAATTAATGCTACAATAAATCGTTTCTTTTTAAATCGTAAAACAAACATTTCAAAACCTCCATATACTTTATATGTATATGAAAGCTGTGCGCGCAAATTGCATTAAATAAGATTATAAATTTCAAGAGGAGTGTCGGCAAAAACCTTTCCGCCCTCTTTCTTCATCTGTTCAATATCGCCGTAGCCGTAGCTTGCGCCGACAAAATCAATCCCCGTCTGAACAGCGCCTTTGGTATCAAAGTAGGTATCGCCGATAATCACAGCGTTTTCCCTGTCTTTTTCAAGACTTTGTACCGAGAGAATTAAGTGCATACGGAATCAAATCTTTTTTATCTTTTCGGCTGCCGTCAAGCGTAGAACCGCACACTGCATCAAAATACTGTGAAAGTCCGAGAATTTCAATAATCTCTTTGGCAAACAATTCATATTTAGACGAACAAACCGCAATCTTCTTTCCGTCAGCTTTGATTTTTTTAAGCAGTTCTTCAATTCCGTCATAAGCTTTGTTTACAAATTTACCTTCTGTATTATAAATATCTCTGTAAACCTCTACGCCACGCAGACTTTCCTCTTGAGAAAAGTGGCAGATATTCAAAAATGTATCAATTAACGGCGGACCTATATACAATGTGTAATCGCTAAGATCGGGCACGGGTTTTCCCATTTGTTTTATTGCATTTTCGAGAGAATATTTTATACCGTCGGCACTTTTACTGATAGTGCCGTCAAGGTCAAAAAGTATGTAATCGTGCTTAACCATTAAACTTTTCATCCGCCTTTTTCTGGAATTTTTCAGCCTTTACGCTCACTCTTGTGTGAGTTCCCTTTGCAATAATTCCTTTTGCGTCACTTGCGCTTACCTCAAAATTAAAGAATCTGCCGTCATTTTCTTTTAATACGCTGTAGCGGAAATCTCTGCGCCGAGAGGAGTAGGACTTGTGTGTTCTATAGAAATTGCTGTACCTACTGTTGTAAGTTCGTCATTATTTAAAATTTCTTCGCACAGTTCAAAAGCCGCATTTTCCATAAGAGCAACCACTGCGGGAGTAGCAAGTACGGCAAGTCCGCCGCTGCCCATAGACACCGCAAGCTGCTCTTCTTCTACTTTTATTGTTTTAGTGAGAGTTTTTTCTTCCATAATAATCACCTTTCCCTGTTGTCTATCACGAAAAATTGTGATATACTTATTATTATGATACAATAAAAATATTGATTAGGCAAGTATGCCAATCAATTTTGAGGAGTAAAAGATAATGAAATTAGGCATTGTAGGTTTACCTAATGTTGGTAAAAGCACACTTTTTAACGCAATCACAAATGCAGGGGCTCAAAGTGCAAACTATCCGTTCTGTACAATCGAGCCGAATGTAGGTGTTGTAGCTGTTCCGGACAAGCGTCTTGACAAGCTTGCGGAAATGTATGACCCGGACAAATATACCCCCGCATCAATCGAATTTGTTGACATTGCAGGCCTTGTAAAGGGTGCGTCAAAGGGTGAGGGCCTTGGCAACAAGTTCCTTTCAAATATTCGTGAGTGTGACGCTATCGTTCATGTTGTTCGTTGTTTTGAAAACGATGACATCATTCATGTTGAGGGTTCTATTGACCCTGCAAGAGATATTGAAACAATCAACCTTGAGCTTATTTTATCGGATGTAGAAATGCTTGAGCGTAAAATCGACAGAACGCAAAAAATGCTTAAGGGCGACAAAAAATATCAGAAAGATATTGATTTCTACAAGCGTGTGCTTGAGACACTCGAGGCAGGCAAACCCGCAAGAAGTGTTGAGTGTAACGAAGATGAGGCTCTTTTGCTTTCTGATGTTGCATTGCTCACAACCAAGCCTGTAATTTATGCCGCAAATATGAGCGAAGATGATTTTTCAAACGGTCTTGATTCTAACGAGGGTTACAAGGCAGTTCAGAAAATTGCCGCCGAAGAAAAAGCAGGCGTTCTCCCTATCTGCGCTGAAATTGAGGCTGAAATCGTAGAGATGGATAAAGAAGAAAAAGAACTTTTCCTTTCCGATATGGGGCTTGAACAGAGCGGTCTTGACAGGCTTATCAGCGAGTGCTACTCACTTCTCGGCCTTATTTCTTACCTTACAGCCGGCAAACAGGAGGTAAGAGCCTGGACAATCAAAAAAGGTACAAAAGCTCCGCAGGCGGCAGGTAAGATTCACACCGACTTTGAGCGTGGATTTATTCGTGCCGAAGTAATTGCTTATGACGACCTCATTGCTTGCGGAAGTATGTCGGCAGCAAAAGAAAAAGGTCTTGTTCGCAGCGAGGGCAAAGAATATGTTATGAAAGACGGAGATGTAGTCCTTTTCAGATTCAATGTATAATTGCTCATTATTAATTATAAAAATTCAGCCACCGTTTTTTGCGGTGGCTTTGTTGTAGGTGAAACAATGGAAATCAATAAAGATTATATATGGAATTATCTTAAAAATTCCGATTTACCGATTATTCTTTACGGAATGGGTGACGGCGCAGACAAAGTTCTGTCCGCTTTTAAAAAATACGGAATAACCGCAAGCGGAGTTATGGCAAGCGATGATTTGTAAGAGGTCAGAGTTTTCACGAATTTACGGTAAAAAAGCTAAGTGACTTTGAAAATGAGTATTCAGATTTTATAATTGCACTTTGCTTTGCCACTCAACTGCCCGATGTTATGCAAAATATTTTTGAAATTGCCAAAAAGCATAAGGTCATTGTTCCGAGTGTACCCGCATTCGGCGATATTCTTTTTTGACGAAGAAATTTGCGAAAAAAAATAAAGAAAGCATAACAAGTGCCCGAAATTTGCTTGCAGATGATTTATCAGTAAAAGTTTTTGACAACATTCTTGAATTTTACAAAACAGGAGAACTCTCTCTGCTTGACGGAATTACAACCGATAAAGACGAGGCTTTCTCTCTCCTGTCGCTCGGTGAAAACGAAACCTATGTTGACCTCGGCGCATACAATGGAGATACTGTAGACGAATTTTTGCATTACACAAACGGCAAATACAAATTTATTACCGCACTTGAACCGAATGCCAAAAACTACAGTAAATTACAGGCGCATTGCTCGGAAATGAAAAATCTTGAACTCTGGCAGCTCGGTGCGTACAGTCACAACACCACTCTTTGTTTTAACAACAAGGCAGGCCGTAACAGTGCCATAGTAAACGAAAGCAACACAAAAACTCCCGTTGCCGCCGTTGATACAATTTTGTGCGGGCGGGCGGCAACATATGTAAAAGCAGATGTTGAGGGCGCTGACTTCGAAACAATTTTGGGCATGAAAAATACGCTGAAAAATGTTTAAGCCAAAGCTCAACTTTTCAGCGTATCACAGATTTGAAGATATTTTCAGACTGCCGCTTTTGATTTCGGGAATAAATCCTGAATACAAAATATATTTGCGGCATCATCCGTACATTCCTGCATGGGATACTAATCTCTATTGCATTTAATTATTTTTTGAAGAACCAAATTCATTTAATATATCATCGATTTCGCTTTCATCGGTTACCTTATCGGTGGAAGCGTATTTACTGTAATCAAAATCATCGTCATCATCATTTTAAATCGTATGTTGTTTCTACAGCTTTCGGTGCTTCTGCCTCGGCAGCCTTTTCATTTACAAATTCTTCGTTTCTGCGCTTAGCCGCAAGCAATCTTTCCTCTGCTTCCGCCTCTGCCTCTGCCTCTGCTTTTTTACGCTTATCGCCAAAAGCAATATCGCCGACAAACAAGCCGAAAATACCCGAAATAAGGTAAGCAACCAAAAGAATTATGTTTGTAAGGTGGAAACCGCCATTATAAATAAGCATACTCGGAATGAATACGACAGGAGCTATAAGTGTAAACAAAAAGTCCATTCCGTACTTTGAACAATACATTGCAGCGCACACTATTGCAGTTGCCGGGAAAATAAAATAAATATGCCAACTCGTCGAAAATCCCTGTCAAAGATTTTGAAAATTAAAGATATCGGCACGAGCATATAAATCAAAAGAATTACCACACCATAGGGTAAATATTTTTTAACCAAACCGTTCATAATAACCTCCGTAATAATATATTGTAACACTCATTCTATTATAACTAAAATTCATAAAAAATCAATAAGCTATGCAATATTTGTTGTTTTGCATTAAAAAACGAGGCTTGCGGTAAGCCTCGTTTTATATTTTTTCTCAATTACTTAAGTCCATCGGTGATTTCCTCGGTATAATCAGCTTTCTGTGACTCGACAAGTTCTTTGTACATATCGCCCTTGTTGGTATAACCGTCAACATTTCTGTAATAATACTCAAGATTGGTTTCACCTGAAATGGAAGTGTTGTTCAAGTCAACATTCTGTGTTCCGTCAGCATACTGCATAATGTACTTTAAATCTAACAGGGAAATAAACAGTGGTTTCGTCAAACGCCTTTTTATCCTCAACGCTCTTTACCTTACCGCTGTAGATAATGTAAATCTGGTTATTGCCGTCCCAGTTCCAGCCGTTTCATCTTTTGCATAAAGGAAGTATGTACCTTCAAATTTCAAATCAGACACACCGATATACTTATTTTCACCTGCAAATATGAATTAATTAACATCTTCTGTCTGCTTTTTCATAGTAGACATAGTATCGTCTGAAATATCAGCTGCCTTATCAATATATTTGTCTACATCAGAGCAGGTATAATCTTTAGATGTAGCTGTAAATGCGTAACCGTAGTCTTCAACAAAATATTCCGGGTTATTAGATACAGTAACAGTAACTGTATCGCCTACTTTTATACCGTAGCTCTTGCTTAAATCGAAATAGATATTTGAGTAAACATCGTCAGTTTTTGTTTTAACAACCTCAGCGCTTATATTAGGTGAAGTACCTGTAAAGTCAACTCTAATGCCATCAAATGGGTCTATTTTTTTAACCTCTTTAAGTCCCTCAACCGTGTATTCTGTCGGTTCGCCTACATATTCGATTTTGAATTTTGCGGCTGCCTCATTATCAAATTCAAAACTTACAGTAACAGTGTCGCCGTTTGAAAGCTCGCTGTTTTTGTCAAGGCTGTAATCAAGGCTGTTTATCATATCATAGTAGTAAGACAATAAATTGTTTGCACCCTCTGACATATAAACCCTTTTAAATGAAGATGATGCTTTCTGCAAATCCTCAAAATATTTATCAGAATCAAAATCAATAGACGCTCTGCCATATGTATCGTAGCCGTCATATTCAATATTAATATAATCGTTAAGGTTAATTTTTGTTTTGTGATTTACCACAAGAACAGCAGCTACAACTATGATAGCAACCAAAGCACACGCACCGCCGATAATACCAATAAGCATCTTTTTATTCATCGGCTTTTTAGGCTTTGCAGGTTGAACGAAAACTCCCTGATTAACACCTGCAGGCTGAAAATTATTAGGCTGAAACTGTGGGTTTTGCGATTGTGCCGAAACACTCTGCTGCGGTTGATTATACTGCGGTTGATTATACTGCGGAGTATTTACCTGCGGCTGAACACTCTGTGCATTGTTTTGTACATCATTTCGGGCATTACTCTGTGATTGAACATTTGCACCACAAAAAATGCAAAATTTACTGTCATTCTTTAATTTCTTTGTTACAATTAGGACAAAACATTTGTTATCCTCCTTTCAAAATTTAGACAAACATTTGTACTTTCACATATTTATCACATAAATTATACTATTTCGCACATCAAATGTCAACATTTAAGTCTATCGTCAATAACAAAAAAGCTATAATATTTATTCAAAAATTCATTGACAACAAACACAAAATAAACTAAAATAAATATGTATGGGGTTTATATCCCGATAATATTATCTTAAGAATTTGGGGTGAAAAATTAATGGACGCAGACGGTAATAAAGGCGCAGTACCTGGGCGAAGTTGCAACAGACGAAATGACCGCTATTGCGTTCATTTTTTGTCGCTCAATATATAAACTGAATATGGTGCTCGTCTTTACTCCCTAAACAGCTGAAGGAGGAAAGATGATGGAAACAGTTAAGGTTGGTATAACCGAAACTATCAGAGTGCTGCTTGAAGAAAAAAAGTTTAACACTCTAAGAGATATTCTTGTCACCCTTAAGCCATACGATATTGCTACTATATTTGAAGAGCTGCAGGACGAAAAAACTCCTCTGCTTTTCAGAATTTTGCCGAAAGAGCTTGCCGCCGAAACATTTGTGGAAATGGATGACGAAACTCAAAAGCTCTTGATTCACGGATTCAGCGATACAGAGCTTAAAGAAGTTGTTGACGAGCTTTTTATTGACGATGTGGTTGACCTTGTTGAGGAAATGCCGCAAATGTTGTTAAGCGAATTTTAAAGCAAGCAGACAAGGATACAAGAAAAACTGTTAACGAACTGCTCAAATATCCCGAGGACAGTGCAGGCTCGAATTATGACAACCGAGTACATTGTACTTCGTCCCGAAATGACAGCCGAGCAATCTATAAAAAGAATCAGACGAACAGGTGTAGATAAAGAAACTATCTACATTTGTTATGTTACGGATGACAACTCAAACTTATCGGTATTACAAGCGTAAAGGATCTGCTTTTATCTGACGATGATGTTATTGTTTCGGAGATAATGGAAGAAAATGTAATTTGTGTAAACACTCTTGACGACCAGGAGAAAGTAGCGCAGATGTTTTCTAACTATAATTTTCTTGCGCTCCCCGTTGTAGATACCGAAAACAGACTTGTCGGCATTGTAACAATCGACGATGCTATTGATGTCTTGCAGGAAGAGGCAACCGAGGATATTGAAAAAATGGCTGCCGTAATGCCTTCCGATAAGCCTTATATGAAAACAAGTGTTTTCGGAATTTACAAAAAGCGTATTCCGTGGCTGCTTGTACTTATGCTTTCAGCCACATTTACAAGTGCTATCATTTCTCATTTTGAATCTGCGCTTGCGAGCGTAATCGTGCTTTCGTCATTTATTCCGATGATTACAGGTACAGGCGGTAACGCCGGTTCGCAGGCTTCGGTATCGGTTATCCGTGCTCTGTCGCTTGGTGAAATCAAATTCTGCAATGCAGTCAAGGTATTGTGGAAAGAGTTTAGAGTATCTATCCTTTGCGGTGTCACTCTTGCCGCCGCAAATTTTATAAAAATTGATGATATTCGATTTAAACGGCAAAGAAAACGCCTTTTTTATCGGACTTGTAGTTTCGCTTACACTTATCGGAACTATTATAATGGCAAAACTCATAGGTTCGTTCTTGCCTATGGTCGCACACAAAATCGGTGTTGACCCTGCCGTAATGGCATCGCCGCTCATCACCACAATTTGCGACGCCTTATCACTTTTAATTTACTTTGGAATTGCAACAACAATTCTTCATATTTAAAAAAACAGGTCATATCTGCAAATACAGCAGATATGACCTTAATTTTTTTCGGAATTCAGCAAGCCTAAAATCACTCCCAAAGCTATGTTTTGTTGTTTTGCCGATAATTCTCTGTAGCCGCCGAGCAAATCACATTCGTCCTCATTCAAAGACATTTGCACTGTTTTATCTATCGGCTGACGAATGTTTGTATAGCCGATAATGTAATCGACCGATGTATTAAAAATATCTGCCATTTGCATAAGAGTTGCAATGCTCGGTTCACTTTTTCCGTTTTCGTAAGCACTAATCATTTTTTGAGAAACATTGAGCTTTAAAGAAAGAGAAATCTGACTTAAGCCTTTTTCTTTTCTCAACATTGCAATTCTATTCATAAATCTTCCCTTAAATTATACTTTTAAGTATAATATTATTACATAATTATTGTACAAATTATACTTTTATGTTATAATAATACTTGTAAAAAGTATACAAGGAGGAACTTTTATGAAAAAATTTATGAAAGTTATTGTATCAGCTGTTAGCATCATCGTAGTATCAGTTGCAATTTTCTTGGTTGTTGGTCATATGTCTATGGTAAAAACCGTTGATGGCGTATGCAAAGAGACTTTTGAAGTAATTCAGAGGGAGAAAAAATAGGAGTAGTCGTTTCCTTTGAAAAGGCGACAAAAAGATATGAACAGGTATCGTATTATGCAGATACTAAATCTACTTTAAGAAAAGAAACCGGAAACTTTGAAAATAAAAATTACTCAGTGTAACGCTTGCTTCAAAGACGTAGA
>ENA-OQJS01000183-OQJS01000183.1-human-gut-metagenome-genome-assembly--contig:-NODE-183-length-11895-cov-1.786030_pt1 | contig 11895 bp, 11 predicted proteins | sample MGYA00242598_ERZ504764 | MGnify/ENA primary metagenome ERZ504764 (study PRJEB26092, sample SAMD00036368) | human gut metagenome | host: Homo sapiens | study: EMG produced TPA metagenomics assembly of...
GAATCAAAGCCCGGTTAAATGGAAAGAGTCCGGTACAATACCGAACTCTTTCTATTACGGGATAGTGTTTAACTTGTCCAACTTTTTGGGGTCACTTCAGTTTTGACACACCCTCATGTTTTTCAGTTCGTCATTCACGTCTCTATTATAGCCCTCTTCCTGAGAAGCAGTTTGTCGGATACGGACATCAATGCTCCCTTCATGTTGCTCTTCAGTTTCGTTATAAGTTGTATGCCATCCACAAAGAGCCTTTCGAAAAGACGCTTGATATGCCGACAATGTCGCAGAAACCCATTACGAAAAACCTAATAGAACGGGCAATGTCTTTGCAAATAATTTCTTTTCTACCATATTTTTTATCTAACAACATTTTTGATAATGTAAATATATATTATAACATATATAATTATAGTCCTCGTTTTTGCCTTTCTTTTTCTGTTTGTCTACAATTTTGGCATTATATAGGACATATTTATGAAAAACATGGGGGTACATTTGCAATCGGAAACAAAACACCATATTATTTATGAAAGCAGCCCGTCTGCGCATCAGTGCCTTCCCTGTAACGAATCAATAATCACAAAACGATAAATAATAATGAAAAGCAAAATTCTAATTAGCAGCCTGTATCTGTTGCTCCCTCTGGCACAGGCCAAAAACAACTATGCCGACTACGTGAGTACGCTCGTTGGCACTGACTCCAATTTCGAATTATCAACGGGTAATACTTATCCCGCCACGGCCATGCCTTGGGGCATGAACTTCTGGACACCACAGACAGGCCACATGGGCGATGGGTGGGTTTATAACTACACGGCCAACCGCATACGTGGCTTCAAGCAGACCCACCAGCCAAGTCCGTGGATGAACGACTACGGACAGTTTGCCTTGATGCCCACCACAGGAGCCACGTATTCCGTGAAGACGACCGCGCCAGTTTCTTCAACCACAAGGCTGAGACGGCCCTTCCCTATTATTATCAGGTCTATCTAGCCGACTATGACATCAACACCGAGTTGGTGCCCACGGAGCGTGCCGCCATGTTCCGCTTCACGTTCCCCGAGAACAGCCAGTCGTGCGTGGTCGTTGATGCACTGGACCGAGGCTCGTCAGTGACTATCATACCAGCCGAGCGCAAGATAGTAGGCTATTCCACGAAGAACAGCGGCGGTGTGCCTGGCAACTTCAAGAACTACTTTGTCATCGTCTTCGACAAACCTTTCACCTACACTGCCGCCGTTCCCAACGGTGACATACGCACTGCCGAACTTGAGGCCACGGGCAACCACGCAGGTGCCATCATCGGTTTTGCCACAAGGAAAGGCGAGCAAGTACATGCCCGCGTAGCATCTTCCTTCATCAGTGCCGAGCAAGCTGAGTTGAACCTCAAGGAACTGGGCACACTGAGCTTTGATCAACTGAAGCAGAAGGGTCGTGACCGCTGGAACGAAGTACTGGGCAGAATAGAAATCGAGTCCGACAACATCAATGAGTTGCGAACATTCTACAGCTGTCTGTACAGAAGTACCCTCTTCCCTCGCATGTTCTACGAGAAAGATGCAAAAGGTAATATCGTACACTACAGCCCACATACCGGCAAGGTGCTGCCTGGCTATATGTTTACCGACACAGGTTTCTGGGACACTTTCCGCGGACTGATGCCATTCATCAACCTTGTATACCCAGAGATGAGCGCACAGATGGAGGAAGGCTTCTACAATTCCTATAAAGAAAGTGGATTCTATCCTGAATGGGCAACACCAGGTCACCGCAACTGCATGGTGGGCAACAACTCTGCATCCGTAGTTGCTGACGCATACGTGAAAGGAAATATCAAGAAGGACACACAGGCTATCTTCGACGCTTTGTGCAAGGATGCCAACTCTGTCCATCCAACAGTAGGCTCATCTGCCGTACGGCATATAAGGAGTACAACCAGTTAGGATATGTTCCATCCGACGTAGTTGGCCAGAGCACCTCACGCACCTTGGAATATGCCTATGATGACTGGTGCATCTACCAGATGGGTAAGAAACTGGGGCGTCCAGCCAGTGAGACAGATATCTACAAGCAGCGTTGTCAAAACTACAAGAATGTGTTTCATCCAAAATATGGTATGATGAGCGGTCGCGACTCTAAAGGCAACTTCCCAGATGACTTCAAACCAGATGCCTGGTGGGGACCGTTCACCGAAGGAAACAGTTGGCACTGGACGTGGTGCGTGTTCCATGACATCCGCGGTCTCATCACGCTGATGGGCGGCGACCAAGCCTTTGTCGACAAACTCGACGCTGTGTTCAAGGAGCCCCCGACGTTTGGTGGAAATGTCGATACCCGTAAGCAACTCATCCACGAGATGCGCGAGATGCAAGTTGTAAACATGGGACAATATGCCCACGGCAACCAGCCCATCCAGCACATGATTTATCTCTACAACTATGCCGGACAGCCATGGAAGACCCAGTACTGGGTACGCGAGGCCATGCGTCGTCTCTACTACCCCACACCAGACGGATATTGTGGTGACGAGGACAACGGCCAGACCTCAGCGTGGTACATCATGTCGGCTCTCGGATTCTACTCCGTATGTCCTGGCACCGACCAGTACGTACTTGGCGCTCCGCTCTACAAAAAGGCCAAGATACATCTGGCCAACGGTAAGACCGTTGAACTGTCAGCCCCTGCCAACAGCGATGAAAATCGCTACATCGAGTCGCTTAGCATCAACGGCAAGGCATACGGCAAAAACTATGTGACCCACGACCAACTGCTGCGCGGTGCCCGTCTGCAATATCAGATGAGCAGCAAGCCCAATATGCGCCGTGGCACCCAGCCTGCTGCCTACCCATACTCTTTCTCAGACAACAACGAGTAGCAGCCGACGAATATACCTATAATAAACGTGGCTGTGTCAAAAAACAGGAAGTGAGCACTTCTTCATTTTGGCACAGCCACGTTTGTGGAGTACTGCATAAACCCGTAAGCACCTTTCACTATCAGTGGTTTCTTTCAGGATTGTTTTTCCAATCCACAAATCAGTTCCAGGTCTATTTATTGCTCTTAATCAAAAAGCATCCAGCACAGACGGTTTGTCGTCTTGCCGGATGCCCATTTCCTGATAACAATCTTATAAACTAACTAATACTTAAACTAACTACTAACTACCAACTACTAACTGCTAACTGTTAACTACTAACTTAAACTACTCTGCTGCAAAATTACGGCACAGTTGCATAAGTCCGTGGCAATATAATCATGTTATCCAAAGATTATGGATGCTCTGAACATAAAGAAAGGTAAATCCTGCACACCGCGTAGTTGTGCTCTAAAGCCTTTCAACTTAGAGTTAAGAGATTCAGCATGAGCATTGGTTGATCTGTTTATGAAGTAATTTAGTACTTCTTCTTCCTTGTACTTGATGGCATCCCTTGCAGCCTTTACTTCACGCAACGTACAAACTGAAACCTTCTGATACCACTCATGCAGTTTAACCTTAGCAGTACCCCGGTCGATAGATTGTTGCTAAACACGCTTCTTAGGCTACAAATCAAAGTATATGCATCCTTTATCTTTGGGAACATCCTGAAAAGTATCTTTGCACGTGTTTTCTGCCTGTCAGTCCATTTTTCACCACTCACACTCAGCAGATACTTGCTTCTTGTCAGTAGTTCTATGACAGTTTCGCCATTGGCAAGCATGGTTGGTCTGAAGCGTTTGTTCAACCTCTGTGGCTTGCGTCCCCGCTTCTTGCCTTTGTATTTCTTTGGATGTTTCTTGCGGTAGTATTTACGGCTCTTTACCAGCTGTTCAAGTTTCTTTTTGAACATGGCCTTCTCCTTGTTTTGTGCTTTCTGTGCTTCTCGTTTAGCTTTGAGGCGGAATTCCTCCACTGCTTCGATACAACGTTTGACGATATGGAAGCAGTCAATGACTATGGCTGCATTGGGAAAGGCTTCTGTGACGACAGCAAACATGCTGTCAGAGAAGTCCATGGTGACTTCCTCGACCTGCTCTCGCTGTTCCTGCGGTATCTGCATAAGAACATTGATAATGTCTGATGCCTTAGTGCCTTTTACAGCTGCTATTAAGGTGTGACGTTTGCCATGCCCTTCTTTGTTGGTCAAGAATGTCATCAGGTCCTTGTGGAGCATGGTCTCGTCAATGCCCAGCCGTTTGCCTATGTTCTTAGGATGCAGCACCCAGTCCTCTGCATGACTGGCTTGTTCCCAATTACGGAAACCGCTCAGATGATCCTTGTAAGCACGCTCCAGGTTATTGCCATCTACCTTAAAGTATAGCCCCGGCGAGCGGGCCGTTATCGGGTAGGTATCCAAATATTTTTTTTAAGACATCAGCAAACTCCTTAGAGTAGCCGGTGTTGTCAGCAAGCAACGAGTACCTGTCAAGGATTATGTTTCTGCCTTCTGCCGTTAACCATCTGCGACGTCTGACATGAAGAACGACCTTGTGATCACGGATAGGAAAGTCGTTAACCTGACGGCTTTCCGTGAAACCATTGGGCTTAAGGTCGTGCCACTCTTCTTCCCGTGCATCTTTTTCGTCAAGATAGATGTGAAGAAGGACGCGCTCATTACCAGTCTCTTCAATAATGCCAGTGTGGTCTTCGTTAACGGATGTAACGTCGAAGAACTCAAGTATGCCTTTGGGAAGAAGGTAACTTGCCAGAATCTTATAGTCAAATGCTGATTGCTTACTCATGAGTGCAAAGGTAATGCTTCTTATAAACATTTAAGCATTAAACAAGAAAATATAGACCTATATTACAAAAATAAGCCACGGATATTTGCAACTGTGCCTGTGGGGCTCACAGTCTTAACTTGTTTTATAGAAAGATTTTGGATATGTTATATAATTGAAATAAAAATCGTATCTTTGCACTTAGAAAAGAGTTATTTGAAAAGCATGAGAAATATAGTGTAACAAAACAAGTTAGCAATTTCTTATCCATTGCCCATTCTCATGTAAGTTCTTCTTAATGGTTTGATACTCAAAGGATCTTAATCAAACTACATCAAATATACTAAATAGTTCACCTTCTGTTTCGAAATTAATACGTTCATCGGTAGTTGTCAGTTTCGCTTTATAAGGTGTATCAAATAAAATTCCAAAAGAAGTTCCATCTGGACGAACTCCCATTACCCAAGGATGTTACTGATACAAGCGTTTTCCATTATCAACACTATATGCACCTGAATCTGTATTCCACAATTTGATACTTTGTCCGTTTCGCAACAACGGCCCTGTAACCTCACCGCCACCATAAAGACTAGTACCTTGAGGTACGTCCAAATAGGCACTAGCATGTCCTTTTTTCTTTTCCATTATAGGATAAAGCTGCCAATTTGAAGGTAACATACCTTTTTCCTGAGGCTCTGCTTTTAAGGCAAAAGAAGGCATTTGACTCAGATTGAAACCTTTTGGAACAAATTTAGCAATACCATCACCGACTATTACTTCCTTTTCCATTTTCACGTTATGGGCAGATAACCATCCCGTAAAACATAACATTCCTAAAACTCCAACTATCTTTAAATTTACCATATTACTATTGCTTACATCATTATGAATACTCATTTAAATGATAAATTAAATATCATGATTTCATCTAATTATAGGTATTCGTATAACAAACATTTAGGCAATATGAACTATACTGCCTAAACATTCCACTTTAAAGAAAATCATAAAGGTTGTAGGACACACATCGCTTCCATCAACATACATCCTGTTAAATGAGGAGTTAGCCCTACTTTTTCATTATCTGCAGGAGCCTTTCTCCAACGTCCTCCATATAACATGGTGTTGGGATTAATTCCTTGAGTAGCCATTACAGTGGCACAGCGAGTGATATACTCATGAAACTTCTTTCTATCTGAATAATCTACAGAGTGATCATTGATCAGCTTAACAAAATAACGGAAAAAGATTCCATGAAACAATCCTCCATCGCCACTTACAGCATCAGGCAACAAACCTTCATTTTGTGATAATTGTTCTACAACAAAATTGGCAGCCTTTACTGCGTCATCTAAATACTGCTTATCACCTGTTATTTTATAAAGCTCATGGGCAGCTCCTAAAAAGGTTCAATGTTATAAGTAAATATCCAGTTTCTTCTGAATTTCACCCTTTCCATTAATATTATCATAAACAGCTCCTGTTTTACGATCAAATAAGTAGTTTTTCTCCCAAATATAAATTTTGATAGCTTCATTTAAGTAGCATTTTTAATCTTGCCATCGCTAAATTGAGCCTGATCGTAAAAAGAGTAAAGACGAGCAGCAATTAATGCAGCCGGTCCATTAGAGCAAGCATTCTTTGATTTTGCGACATCCGTCTTCCAAGTAATTCCACCAAACCAGGGAGCTTCATCTTCCGGTCCCCATGTAGGCCAAATCCAATCATCATATACTTGTCTCGCTTTCTCTATATATTTTTTCTCCCCTGTACTTTCAAACATTCTTATTTGTGCTAATACGATCCATTCCATATCATCAACAAAAACATTCCACCAAGGATCTTTGGGATTCATTTTTCCGGCAAAATTATATTTGGGCATACCTTCCCACCACAAAGGAAAAAGTTCTTTATAATACGATTTACCAGTACGCATATACGCGTCCACCAGAACATCCATTGCATGTGCCTGTGGCCAATAGTTATTTGTTGACATATCAGAAAGATCGCTACCATAATTAAAATAATAGCGTTTTTCGTAGCCCTCAAAACTAGCTCCCCAAAAATGTTTGATAAGTGCTTCTGAAGTACCATTAGCCATTTTATTCCAATAAGTTATATCTTTCTGAGCAAATACTCCAAAGACACAACATAACATAAACAGAATCGTTAAAGTTTTTTTCATAACTAGCTTCCTTATAAATTTTAATCAACTGTAATGACAAGTTTCTTTCCCTTTTGCAACTGTCCGTGAGATACAAAATATCCATCAACGACCTCATTATCATAAGTTATCTGACGGATTTTTCTTCCATGTCCTTGCTTCACAATAGTAAAAGGTTTATCCTTTAAATAAAACGTAACCTTATCAAATAATGGAACTGTAACGATATATTCCGGATCTGCAGGAGAGTATGTATAAAGCCCAATGGCATTAAATACATACCATGACGACATTTCACCAGCATCATCCATACCAGCATATGCCAATTTATCCTTACCCATATCATAATAGTGCCCCATCAGAGAATCAAGTACCGCTTGTGATTTTTCCTGCTTCCCGATAAAATAATAAGTGTAAGGAATACTATGTCCTGGCTGATTTCCATGACAATAGTTTCCAATAAATCCAGTCATATTATCAACTTCATACCCATGCCAAGGCTCTGTAAAAAGAGAATCCAATTTATTCTCAACTGCCTTATTATTAGGATAGAGCTTAATCATTCCTTCAGGATCATGGGGAGCAAAGAAAAGCGCATTCCAGGCATTCGCTTCACGGTACATGTACTGATAATAAGGATAATATGGATCAAAATCTGCAATCCAACTTCCATCTTCAATTTTACCACGCCAGAAACCTGTACCCGGATCGAAAAGAGTTTTATAATTATTAGCACGTTTCATCAACACATCATAATTCTCCTTATCACCTAATTCTTTAGCAACCAAAGCTACAGCATAATCATCATAAGCATACTCTACAGTCTTTGTTACAGCACCTTTATATTCATCTTGCGTAGGAACATTTACCGTATCTTTTTCTGCAATCCATCCACGTTTTATATATTCATCCAAATAAGGTCGTCCTCCTTTACCTGGAACCGTAGCATTTTTCAAAATCAGGTTATATGCCCTTTGTAAATCAAAGTCACGTAATCCACGTAACCAGCTTCCCGCAATAAAAGTAGAGGCATGATCTCCATGAAAAAATGTTGGCATATATCCGTTACTCTTTTCTCCTTTATCGATAATTGACTTAATGACATCAATTGTCACCTCAGGTGATAACATTCCCAACAAAGTCAACTTATTACGATAGTCATCCCAAAATGATGGATTGGTATAATAATGAAATCCATTATTTACCACATTCCCTTTAATATCAGTATATTCAAAATTTACATCACTTCGTAAAGCCGGCCATTTAAAAGCATGATACAAGCAAGAATAAAATAAGCTTTTTTCACGTTCCGTTCCCCCTGACACTTGTATTTTAGACAAAAGCTTTTCCCAAACTTCATCTGCTTCACAAGCAACTTGCGCGAAGTCTTTATGAAGCATTTCATGCTCAAAATTCATTTTTGCATTCTCAACACTAACAAATGAAAATCCGATTTTCATTTCCAATGGTTTGCTATCTTTGCTATTGACAAAATTGACCAAAGCGACTTCATGATGCCCGTCTTTCTTCATTACGACGTCATCGATTACATAATTGGTCGTCGCATAAAAAAAGATTTTACCTTCTCCAGCCTGATATCCTGTAAAAACCTTATCCCCTGATTTTTCGATATGCCATTCTGTAACAGTGTTATTTGAACGACGAATATCCACTAATACAGACTTTGCATCTTCTTTACGAAAAGTATACTTATGATAAGCACAACGCAACGTACTTGTAAGTTCAACATTTACATTGTATCTATCCAAATAAACCTGATAATACCCGGGACGTGCAGTCTCTTTCTGATGGCTAAAATGTGAACAGTAATTACTTGGACTAATTTCTCCAACAACAGGCATCATTGGAACGTGCAATAAGTTCCAATGTCCTTTATTAGTATGAGAAAATCCATAAATAACACTATCTTCATACTGATAACCAGCACCACTCCGATATTGAGTTACAGGACTCAACTGCACCATTGCATTAGGTAGCGTTGCTCCAGGAAATGTTTCTGCTCCCCAAGTTCTCGTTGCTTTCTTACGTACATAGCCCAAATCTTCCTTTTCCCATAATGTAGCACTTCCCAATAAAGGATTAACATACTCTGTCAGTTTATTCTGACTCTCACAGCTTGTAAAAAGTATGAGAGATATGATTGATATTAAAAGTTCATTTTTCATTTTATTTTCTTATTTTTTCATACCTATTGAAGATTGTACATCTAAATATTCTATTAACCACCTAATGCCAATGCAATGTAAGTGAATACATTCAATTATATTATCAACCCCACTGAAAACTCCTTCTGCCATACTTTATCAACATGACAGTTTTCAAAATCACCATTAATTATAAAACTTTATCAATGGCTTCTTTTATTAATGTTTCCATAACTATATATCCTTCGGCAGTAGGGTGAACACCATCTTTTGTATATTTAGGATTAAGAGCTCCATTTTCTCCATAAACCATTTTTCCGTAATATCTACATAAGGTATCTTATGTTGATAGGCATATTTTTTGTATTCGTGCATTAAGAGAAGCTATTTTCTTTTGCGCATCTTTAATCGCTGGATTCCAGCCAAAAGCAGCAGCCGGCAACGTCGAAGTTAGTATAACCTTTATTTTATGTGCCTCAGCCAGTTCTACCATAGATATTATATTTCCAAAAGTATACTCTTCATTATAAGCACATGTGTTCTCTGCAACATCATTAGTACCCGCATTAATAACGACCAATGACGGAGATAGCTTTATAACATCTTCACGAAAACGCAACAAGAACTGATATGAGGTCTGCCCACTAATACCACGTCCCACATATCCATTATCTGTAAAGAAAGCAGGGTGGTATTCACCCAACCCTCTGTTATAGAATTCCCCATAAAAACAACTTTTACAGTTTTGTGAGAAATAGTTATATCTTTATTCTCTTGAGCATAACGATTTAAGCCACCAAAATCTCGATCCTGTGCATTTATATGCGTACACGTTAAACTAAAGGAAACAATTCCTATACCTAAATATTTTACCAACAGTTTTATTCTCATAACACTTTATTATATAAAATTTACTCTACAACAGCTGCCCATCCCCCATTACGTACCAATTTAATATTTAATTTATCAGAAGAATTAACCTGATGTTCTTTTTTGCGATAATCCATTGCTTGTCTATCAGCATTAATACCATCCTCAAATGAAGTCATACGGTAAGTTCTAGCTTTATCCAAAAAGTCAAAAGATAAAGTAAATCTACGTGAAGCTTCCTTTCCGTTACAGATTGCACCAATAAACCATTTATCACCCTTTCGTCTGGCTAGTACTACATATTCACCAATCTTAGCATCTAATATTTTCGTTTCATCCCATGTAACAGGTACTTTTGTTATAAAATCTGTACAATCAGGATTGCGATAGTATAGAGTTGGATTATCAGCCAGCATTTGAACCCCACTTTCGAATACGACATAAAGAGCAAGTTGATAAGCACGAGTTCCGATACTAGCTGCATTCGGGCGGTCTGCTCTATAGACTTCAGGTTGCATACTGATCATGGCTCCAGGTGTATAATCCATTGGACCTACAGCATTTCGCATGAAAGGTAAGTACAAACTATTATCTGGATAACATCCCCCCATTTGTTCCATTCCGCGAACACCTTCATAAGACAAAATATTAGGATAACGATACTCCAATCCTGCTGGTTTGAATGAACCATGGAAATCAATCAACAAATGATATTTTGCGGCTTCTTTTGCTACCCGTTCATAATAATTGACCATCCACTGATCACTACGATCCATAAAATCAATCTTAATACCTGCTACTCCCCAATCAGAAAAAAGTTTTAAACACATCAAAATGGTTCTCAACAGTAAGCCAAGTAAGCCACAACAAGACTCCAACTCCTTTTTCTTTTCCATAACGGATTATTTCATGTACATTAACTTGAGGATTAGGAGTATAAGGATCACGTGTACTCAAAGCCCATCCTTCATCCATCAATATATAAGGGATATGATACTTAGCTGCGAAATCAATAAAGTATTTATAGGTATCCATATTAAAACCGGATACAAAATTTACATCAGGACCATAAGGAGTAGCTCCATTCCACCATTCCCAACTTACTTGTCCTGGTTTTACCCAACTATAATCTTCCAATTCACAAGGAGAAGACAAGTTATAAACCATTTCATTACTCAAAATATCTTTATCATCGGAAGAAATCATAAAGAAACGCCACGGAAAAGTTCGCTTTCCTTCTGTCTTAGCGATGTAATTAGCTTCTTTAAGAATCTTTACGCTACGATCTCCGTCATCTCCAAACTCCAAAGGGCATTTCGGAAAAACAGCAGTCAATCCATTCTTATCTGTCCCCTTCACAAACATACAAGGATAATCATCTAAATCAGCCTCCGAAATCAATATATTATATCCCTGCGGACTCTCTAATAAAACCGGGAAATAACTCATTTCATCCGACGACTTATAATCCATTGTATTCAAATGAGAATATGGATTTTCATATGAAGTCTTAAATCCTGAAGTCTTAGACAAATGAGCCAATAATTAGTCGGGAAATGGATAGTAAATTCTTCGTCTAATACCTCAAGCTCATTTTTTCTATCAGTTACAAAACGATAAGCAATTCCATTATCATAAGCTCTAAACTCAACAGAATAATTGCCCTTCATATTCATACGAAGAGTATTACAATAATTCCGGACTAATGCATTTTTTAATGGGATAGGACGCAGTACTTCTTTGTCAATCTTTCCCCTCTTTATATTTTGAAGACTTGGTTTTGCCCCTAAAACATCATCTGATAAAGTCATAGACAATGTACAATCTTTCAATAGTTCGTTAAAAATTCGCCACGCCTAAGCGGCTCTGGCAGTAAATAAAATGAGTTCTTTGAAAAGTTTGTCAATAACTTGCGGGTCTGGGCTAATCCCAAACACGCAAATAAATCGATTCAAGCATATAAGCATTGTGTATGAATGACTTTGCAGGAGGATATGA
>ENA-OQJS01000184-OQJS01000184.1-human-gut-metagenome-genome-assembly--contig:-NODE-184-length-11890-cov-0.802431_pt1 | contig 11890 bp, 14 predicted proteins | sample MGYA00242598_ERZ504764 | MGnify/ENA primary metagenome ERZ504764 (study PRJEB26092, sample SAMD00036368) | human gut metagenome | host: Homo sapiens | study: EMG produced TPA metagenomics assembly of...
TATCGCGATACGAAGCAATACTTATTTTAGAAAGGTGGAACGTATGTTACAGTCTTATACCGAATATGTAAAACGATATGGAATTGCAGAACTGGTTTTCCGGGGACCGTCCGAGGGAAATCCGTTTGCGGAGCAGTGGGTGAAAGGAACGATGGCAGGCCAGGCAGAGGAAAAGCGTGCCGAGGGCTTTTATGATGGAAACGGCGTATACAAACTGCGCTTTATGCCATCCTGCGAAGGAACGTATGAGATTACCGCAGTAACAAGCTGGGGCGATGAGGCAAAGGTGACGGTGGAGGTCAGCGCAGCCGATGAAAACTGCCACGGTCCGGTCCGGGTAGCAAACACCTATCATTTTGCTTACGATGACGGAAAGGAATACTACCCGTGCGGTACGACCTGCTATGTGTGGGAGCTGCAGAGTAAGGAGACTCAGGAGAAAACGTATGAAAGCCTTGCTGCTTCTCCGTTTAATAAGATCCGCTTCTGCGTTTTCCCGAAGCACTATGTCTACAATTTAAAAGAGCCGGCACAGTATCCGTTTGAAATTCGTGAAAATTCTCCGTGGTCTCCGTCTGACTTTGAGACAGAGAAGCTGGAAAAAGCGCCGCGCAATATGTTCGGCGGCATTGATGCCATGATCGAAAACCCGGATGAAGTATGGGATTATACCCGTCCAAATCCTTCTTATTTTGAACACATAGAAAATACGATCGTACGCCTTGGCACCATGGGAATCCAGGCTGATCTGATTTTGTTCCATCCGTACGACCGCTGGGGCTATTCACGCATGAATCTGGAGCAGCAGAACTTTTATTTAAGATACGTTGTTAACCGTTTCAGCGCATACCACAATGTATGGTGGGCTATGGCAAATGAATTTGACCTGTTCCGCTGGAAACCGGTATCCGAGTGGGAGTCCAATGCAGAAACCGTCTGCCGTCAGGATCCGTACCGCCATCTGCGCTCCATTCACAACTGTATGACCATGTACGATCATTCCAGGGGATGGATCACGCACTGCAGTCTGCAGAGAATCGATCTGTACCGTACCGCAGAAAATGTGGAAATCTGGCGCCCGCAGTATGGAAAACCGTGCGTACTCGATGAGATTGCATATGAAGGAAATCTTCCGTTCGGCTGGGGAAATATCAGCGGCGAGGAGATGACACGCCGGTTCTGGGAGGCATATACCAGAGGTGGATATGGCCAGCACGGCGAGACGTATGAAAATGAAAACGGTGTGATCTGGTGGTCACACGGCGGAGAGCTGAAGGGCGGAAGCCCGGCGCGAATCCAGTTCCTGCTGGATATTATGGAAGAAAACGGGGGCTATATGGAGCCGCTTCCGGCATTCTTTGATGAGACCTGCTGCACAAACAGCGCAAGCCATCCGAGAAAGGACTGCGTGATGTACTATTACGGTGCCAACCGCCCATGCCGCCGCCCGTTCTACATGCCGGAAGGCCAGGAGTTTGATGTGGAAGTCATCGACACCTGGAACATGACGATCACCCAGGCAGGCCGTCACAGCGGAGAATTTACGATCGACATGCCGTCAAGACCGTATATGGCTGTGCGACTGGTGAAAGTGAAATAAAAATGTGGGAGAGGAATCTTGAAATTCGGTTCGTGCATATGATATACTTGCCGTAGGCAAAGCGAAGCTAGAAGGTTTCAACAACGAAAACCCCGGAGATGGCAGTCTCCGGGGTTTTCTATTCCGTAAAGCGGCTTAAACTTTTAGGCTGGTTGTCCTTTTAATCGTTTTCGTCCAATCATTTGCAGATGAGGTGGCAAATCACACCTGCCATAACGGAAACAATAAGCGAAGTAATAGGTTCCAACAACGTCACCTCCTTTCCAAGTTGCCTTGGTGTAGGTGAGACAACAAAACAAGTATAACATGATATGTGTAGAAACGGTTTGAAAAAATAGAACGTATATTTTGATGAAGTGTTACAGTTCACAGATTCCCTGCGAACTGTAACATTCGCAGCCCTCATTTAAAGTTTTGCTTCGCAAAAGGAGGGCTGCTCACTCCTGAATCACTTTCTTACGCAGCGAAACAGCAGGTGTTTCACTGCTGAGTGAACAGTAACGATGAAGTTGCATAAATATGAAAAAAAATCCATTTTGATCTTGACAACCCGCCTCACATATGATATCATACCACCTGTATCACGCCGAAGACAGCAGGTGCCGCAAGGCGTAAGTTTCAAACGCCTGCCGAGGAGAAGTTACACAAGGTTCATGTTATGGAATTTTGAGATCTCTTCGCCAATCTTCGCGAAGAGCTTTTTTATACTTCCAAAGCGTAGGTACGAAATACTACAAGGAGGTGCAATCATGGCAATCAATGCAAAAATCGATCTGAAGAAGCCGGTCCTGGAAGAGATCAGCGCACAGGTAGAAGGCGCACAGTGCGTGCTGCTGGTAAACTACAGCGGATTAACCGTTGCTCAGGATACTCAGCTGCGTAAAGAGTTAAGAGAAGCAGGCGTTCATTACAAAGTATACAAAAATACAATGATGAAACGTGCATTCGCTGGTACTGCTTTCGAGTCTCTTACCAAAGACCTGGATGCACAAACGCTATCGCAATCAGCAAGGACGATGCAACAGCTCCGGCAAGAATCATCGCTAAATTTGCAAAAACCGCTCCGAAGCTGGAGATGGTTTCTGGTGTTGTAGAAGGAAACTACTACGACAAAGCTGGAATGGAAGCACTGGCAAACGTTCCGTCAAGAGAAGAACTTCTTGGCAAACTGCTTGGAAGCATCCAGTCCCCGATCGCAAACCTGGCTCGCGTCCTCAACCAGATCGCAGAGTCCAAAGGCGGCGCAGCAGAGGCCTAAGCCTCAAGCGGCAGCGTGAAATACGCAGCCTGAGAACATTATTCAGAAAATATCCAAGGAGGAAAATAAAATGGCAAAGTTAACAACCGCAGAGTTTATTGACGCTATCAAAGAGTTATCTGTATTAGAGTTAAACGATCTTGTAAAAGCATGTGAGGAAGAGTTCGGCGTATCCGCAGCAGCAGGCGTTGTAGTTGCAGCAGCAGCAGGCGATGCAGCAGCAGCTGAGGAGAAAGACGAGTTCGACGTAGAGCTGACAGAGGTTGGCCCGAACAAAGTTAAAGTTATCAAAGTTGTACGTGAAGCTACAGGACTTGGCCTGAAAGAAGCTAAAGAAGTAGTTGACGGTGCTCCGAAAGTCCTCAAAGAGGGTGCTTCCAAAGCAGAAGCTGAAGAGCTCAAAACTAAACTTGAGGCTGAAGGCGCTAAAGTTACTCTTAAATAATTTAAGCGTAAATCAGAATCTATGGACGCACGGCGGGATTTCCTGCCGTGCGTTTTTTTCTTCACAGGATACTTCGTTGAATTTTTCTGTAAAGTAAAAAGCCATCCGGGCAGGAGCGCACTGTGGCGGAGGCAACGAGATAAAGTCCTTGCCGACGCTGCCCGTGGTGACTGCAGTGATAACGAAAGAAGCCCACAGAGAGTGTTTTTTTGAGATACAAAAATGGGATGAAAGTGGGAGGGAAGAAGAAATGCAGGGTACATTCCATTCTGGAATCTCTACAGCAGGGAATCCTGATCTGCGATCAGCACAGCAGGATTGTGTTCTTTAATCAAGTCTACAGCGATTTCATCGGCGTTCCGCTTGAAACCGCGAAAGGTCATAAAATCACGGATTACCGCAAATCTGCCATTGCTCCGGAAGTCATTTGGAGCGGCATCCCGGTCGAGGGAATGGTGCGGAGGGAAGGAACGCAGGAATACTTTGCAAGTGTTTATCCGATCTGGGAAGAGCATCATATCCGCGGAAGCATCTCAATTGTGACGAGTCTCGTACAGTTTGAAAAACGGGAATCAGAGGCTCACATGACGCTGGAAGAGCGGGTGCGCCGCTTTGAACGGCAGGAGATCAAAAATACGTTGTTGCTGTACGGACGGGATATGGAAGGGAAGCAAAAAGCGGCAAAGGAACTCGGAATTTCGCTGGCAACGTTATATAATAAAATCAAAGAATAAGACAGAAGGAGAATGAAATGCCGGAATTTCTGCAGCTTTGGGGCTTTGTGGTATTTTCTGTCTTTGCTGTAACAGAACTCACATAAAAGAGGGATCATGATTTCTAAAATTTTAGAAATTACGATCCCTTTTGTAGTATCTGCCCGGATATCGCATTACAATGATCTCAGATCAAAGAAAGCGAGGCCATAGAACATGAAAAAAATCAGAATCGGAAGCGGAGCAGGCTATGCGGGAGACCGCATTGAGCCGGCAGTGGAGCTGATGGAAAAAGGAAATCTGGACTACATTATTTTCGAGTGTCTGGCGGAACGCACCGTTGCGATCGGGCAGCAGGACAAAGAGAAAGATCCGTCGAAGGGTTATAACCAGCTGCTCGACTACCGAATGGAAAAAATTCTCCCGCTGATGGCGAAAAAACAAAGTAAAAGTTATTACCAATATGGGAGCTGCCAACCCGGTATCTGCTGCAGAACGGACGTGTGAAATTGCCAGAAAACTGGGTGTCAGTGGATTGAAGATTGCCTGTGTGACCGGCGATGATATTACAGACGAACTGGATAAGTATGAAAATGAAAAAGTGCTGGAGGATGGCACGCTGTTAAAAAAGAAAAAAGATGTTCTGATTTCTGCGAACGTCTATATGGGTGCGGAGGGCATCACAAAAGCGTTGGAAGAGGGTGCCAATCTTGTCATTACCGGTCGCGTTTCCGATCCTGCACTGACGATCGGACCGCTGGTATATGAGTTCGGATGGAACATTGACGACAACCCGGATCAGATGGGACAGGCGGTTCTGGCAGGCCATCTGCTGGAGTGTGCCGGACAGGTGACAGGCGGCTATTTTGCGGATCCGGGCTACAAGGATGTGCCGGATCTGTGGAAACTTGGATTCCCGCTCATTGAGATCGACGAGACAGGCGCATTTACCGTGACAAAGGTCGAGGGAAGTGGCGGACTGGTGAGTGTGGATACCTGTAAAGAGCAGATGATCTACGAAATCCACAACCCCCAAGGCTTACCTGACCCCGGATGCAACAGCGGACTTTTCAAAGGTGACGTTCCGGCAGATCGGGGAAAACCAGGTTCGCGCCGAGCATGCGACAACGCATGGAAGACCGGAAACTTTGAAAGTGAGTGTCGGCTACAAGGACTGCTTCATCGGTGAGGGTGAAATTTCCTATGGCGGAAGCAACTGTATGGCACGGGCGGAGCTGGCGGCGGAGATTCTGGAGAAGCGGATTGAACTGACAGGCATCGAGCTGGAAGAGTACCGTACTGATTTTATCGGATGCAATTCCCTGTATCGTGATGCAATTTCCAAGGAGATCGGAAGTGGAACTCCGTGTGAAGTGCGCCTCCGCGCCGCAGGCAGAACGAAAGACCGGAAAAATGCCGTTCTGCTGGCAAACGAGGTGGAGGCTCTCTATACCAACGGTCCCGCAGGAGGCGGCGGAGCAGTGAAACGGGTGTCCGAGATTGTCTCGGTCTGCTCAATTTTTGTGCCGCGCGATGCAGTAGAAGCAAAAGTTACATTCCGGGAGGTATAAGGCGATGAAATTAAAAGAGATTGCACATGCAAGAACAGGCGACAAAGGCGAGATCTCCAATATTTCGGTGATCCCATATGATGAGAACAATTATGAAATGCTGAAAGAAAAAGTAACAGAAGCACGCGTAGCAGAATACTTCCGCGAAATCTGTCACGGAAAAGTAACCCGCTACGAACTGGACGGAATCCATGCGCTGAACTTTGTCCTCGACAAGACACTCGGCGGCGGTGTCACAAGATCGCTGGCGCTGGACAAACATGGAAAGACACTCGGCATGGCACTGCTGGAAATGGAGGTTTAGGGCAATGGCAGAAGATTTTATGGCGGCAGTGGTAAAACGCGTGGAGGAACAGTTTGCGAAAAGCGGCGTTTCCGAAAGCTGTGCAGCATTTGAAAGAAAAGACAGCCAGATCGAGATGCGCGATGGTGTGAAGCTGCATACAATCTATTATTTTCCAAGGGAAGGCGGATCAGGAGAAAACAAGAAATATCCCGTCATCCTGACTCGTACCTGCTATCCGGGCAACGACCGTATTCACCGTGCCTACGGTGAGGGACTGGCGCGCAGGGGTTATGTGTATGTCTACCAGTATTGCCGCGGCAGAGAGCAGTCGGAAGGAAAATGGGAGCCAAACATCAATGAGCGAAACGATGGCATTGACACCATGGATTACCTTGTGGAGCAGCCATGGTGCGAAATCTTAGGCTACTGGGGCCATTCCTACACAAGCATGACCGGCTGGGCGTTCGCTGATGCCGCGGAGGGGAAAGTTGCCGCAATGTTTCTGGAGGACTATGGAACGGATCGTTTTGTATCAGCCTACGAGAAGGGCTGCTTCCGCCACGATATCCTGACCGCATGGTCGATGGAAAATGCGGAAAAACCAGTGAATGCTGACTATCGCGAAAGCTGCCGTTATCTGCCGCAGATTGAAGTGGACGAGGCGCTGTGGGGACAGCGTGTTCCGTCCTACCGCGAATACATCACAAGCCCGAGCCCGGATGCGGAACTCTGGCAGACGCTGGTGGAAACAGTTGCGGGAAATTCCATCAAAAACGAGGTTCCGATTTATCTTTTAAGCGGCTGGTACGATCATCACCACGGCAGCAGTATGAAAACGTGGGAGCGGCTGAACGAGGAGACGAAACAGCACAGCTGGACTGGAAATCGGTGCATGGAACCACTTTTTCCAGATTTGTCTTGAAGATAAAGAGGTGCTGCACCCGCAGAATGAAGAAATTCCAAAGATGCTGGAATGGTTTGAGCTGACGCTGAAACAAAAAGAAATCCCAACACAGCGGATCCGTGCCTATGAGATCGGCTCAGACCGTTGGATTGATAGCGTGTCCGACGGACTGGGAGAAGAAGAAACTGCGGGAAGCATGACGCTGTATCTGGATGAGAAAACACTGCGGACAGACACGCCGGAACAGGAAAAAACGAGAAACTACACGTTTGACCCGGCCACTCCCGTCGAGAGCATCGGAGGAGAAGCCCTTCTGCATACGATGCCGCAGATCGGCAGCCATCTTCAGCCGGAACCGGATTATCGTGAGGATGTCCTGAGCTTTGTATCAGAACCGCTGGAAGAAACTTTCACGCTGAACGGAAAAGCTTCCGTCTGTCTGTTCGTGGAAAGTGATTGCGAGGATACGGCATTTACCGCTAAAATCATGGAGGTAACGCCGGAAGGAAAAGCGTACAACATTCGTTCCTCGATTGCAACATTGGAGCAGGGAAAAACGGAGGCTGGAGCCTATGAACCGGGCAGCGTGGCAGAGGTACAGATTACTATGTGGAATATTGTATACACGATTCCAAAGGGTTCCCGCATTCGTGTCAGATATTTCCTCTTCCGACTTTCCGCAGTACCATGTCCACAGCAATCAGAAAGGGCTGTGGTCGGAAAAAACGGAAAATAAAATTGCACATCAGACCATTCATATGGGCAGAAAAGCTGCTTCCTGCGTGATTTTGCCGCTGATGAAAAAACAGTGAACCGTAACGGTAAAGCGGACATCGGGAAAAATCAAAAAGAAAAAGTAGCATAATCCATTCTTTTGTGATATAGTGGAAACACTATAGGTTTTGCGGTAAACCTAAAGAACGGCCCGCATCATAAAAACAAAATGAACAGGAGAAAAGCAATGGAGAAAAAGTGGTGGCACAAAACGGTTGGATACCAGATTTATCCGAAGAGTTTTCAGGATACCAAACGGAGATGGAATCGGGGATCTGAAAGGCGTGATCCGTCATCTTGACAAAATAGAAAAACTGGGAGCCAATGTCATCTGGCTCTGTCCGGTGTTTGCATCCCCGATGGTGGATAACGGATACGATATTTCCGATTACATGGATATCGACCCGTCGTTTGGAACGATGGAGGACATGAAGGAGCTGATTGCGGAGGCAAAAAAACGCGGCATCCGCATTCTGATGGACCTTGTCGTGAATCATTCCTCTGACCGGCATGCGTGGTTTCAGGCGGCACTCAAAGATCCGTTTGGAAAGTACGGAAAGTATTATGTGTTCCGGGAAGGAAAAGACGGCAAAGAGCCGAACAACTGGCGGTCGATTTTTGGCGGCAGCGCGTGGGAGAAAGTACCGGGATATGATAAACTGTATTACCTCCACATCTTCACAAAAGAGCAGCCGGATCTCAATTGGGAGAATCCCAAATTGCGGGAAGAAATTTATGAGATGATTTTAAAATGGATGGATCTGGGACTTGGCGGATTCCGTCTTGATGCGATCAGCCATCTGAAAAAGAATTATCAGTACACCAACCTTCCGCCGGATGGACCGGACGAGTACAATATGGCGTTCGAGTATTTCAACAATGTAGACGGTCTTGCCGATATCTTGTGTGAAATGAAGGAGCGCACCTTTGCTCCGACCGATGCGCTGACGATCGGAGAGTACGATCACATGGCACCGGAGGATGTGGAGGATGTGATCGGGGAAAACGGCAGCTTCTCGTCCGTTTTCGATTTTTGTCACACCCTCGACAATGTGCGTAACCCGAAATGGGGCAATACCGTGGCGCTGTTTGACGATTATCGCGATCAGCTTTTTGCGGCACAGAAAATCGTGGATGGCCGCGGCATGCTCTGCAACTTCCTCGAAAACCATGACAAAACGCGCATCATCGACCGGTTCCTGATGCCGGAGGATCAGAACCTCTACAGCGAAAAAATGCTTCCGGTCACTAATTTCTTCCTGCCGGGTATTGTGTTCCTGTATCAGGGACAGGAAATCGGCATGCGCGACGACCCGAAACAGTCCATTCAGGGATTCGTCGACAAACCGACCTTTGCTATTTACGACCGCCTGATTGCCGAAGGAAAAACGGATGCGGAAGCGCTCGAGCAGATCAACCGCGAGAGCCGCGAGCACAGCAGAACTCCGATGCAGTGGGATGCATCTGCTGAGGCGGGATTCACAACAGGTACACCGTGGATTCCCGGTGAATAAAAACTATACGGAACTGAACTATGAGGCCGAGGAAAAAGATCCTGATTCCCTGCTGTGGTTTTACCGCAAAATGGTGGCAGTAAGACGACGTGAAGATCTGGAAGAAACCTTCCTCTACGGAACGCTGATTCCGGAATACGAGACGGTAAGCGGCGTTCTGGCGTACCGCAGAAAGGATGAGAAGAATAACACTCTGATCCTTACTACTTCTCTTGCGGATGGCATTACATTGCCATTTACAGATACAATCGAAGAAGTACTTCTGAATAACTATGACACCTGCGAGGCAGGCGAGGAAACGATCCGTCTGCAGCCGTATCAGTGTCTGGTGCTGAAGGTGAAGGAATAATTGCAAAAACTAAAACAAAAACCGAAAAATCGGTCCCACAAAGGAGAAGATCTTTTTGCGGGACCTTTTTTTGTGGTACAATACAACAAAAAAAAATCTATCATGAGGTGTGAAATGGAAAGAGACAACAGAGACGAAGACATGATGCTGAAAGGAACAAAACAGGAAATGCCGGGATTCCGTTTTCGGCTACTCCGGCCGGAGAAGAAACGGGAACTGTGGAATCCGGATTTTGAACTTTTATTTCTGCTTCGTGGGAGCGGAAGAGTCAGCTACGAGGACGGGGAAGTTCACAATCTCCCGATGGATCTATCTTTGCGATCAACCGGTTTCAGATCTGTGACCTGGATCTGGACGAAGACGGACTTGCCCTGTCGCTCTGCGTTTCAGCGGAGACGATTGCTTCATTTCACATTAAGCTGCTGAAATGTGAAGTCAAATGTCAGTCGTTTTTTTATATGGAAGATCAATCAGGAAAAATTTGACTTGATCCGGCGGGATATGGCACGGATCTTTCTTGAGATGTACAAGAATAATGAGGAACAACCGATCTATATGAAAAGCCGTGTGACGGCGCTTCTGGAGGATCTGCTTTCTTACTTTACATCCGGGGAAAAGGTGGAACAGGGCCGGAGCGGACGGGAACGCCTTCAGCGGGCATCGGACTATATTCTGCAGCATTGCCGGGAAGAGATTACGCTGGAGGATCTGGCGGATCATCTTTATCTGAGCCGTGCCTATATTTCACGGAGCTTTCCGCAGTATTTCGGTGTATCATTTCGGGAGTACGTGACGCAGGTGCGCCTGGCGCATGCCGTACAGGAAATGCACAGCGGCGCAACGCTGACGGAGATTGCCTATCACAATGGATTTGTCAATGAGACGGCGATGATCCGCGCATTCCGCAAATACCGCGGTATGACACCGAGCGAATACCGGAAGCAGATGGAATATACAGTAAAACAGCGTGAAAAGAAAGGAAAAGAGCGGGAAGAGGCGGCGGGAGACCATGATATTTTCCAGAGTCTCCTGCAGTATGCAGCGGTCACGGAGCAGGAGATTGAGACGATAAATGAGAGTGCCGTTTCCGTGACAGCGGCAGTAAACGGACGGAAACCAAGAGTGGCAGGCCACTGGAAGCGCGTGATCAATGCTGGCTATGCGGCAAGTGTGCTGAACCGCGAGGTGCAGGATGAGCTGGAACAGCTGGTGCAGGAGCTCGGCTATGAGCTGATCCGCGTAAAAGGAATTCTTGATGATGATATGTGCGTACTTCGGCGGAATATGTGGGGCGAGATTCAGTTCTGCTGGAACTATATTGATGAGGTGATCGATTTCATCCTTTCCACGGGAGCGAAGCCGTTGCTGGAATTCGGCCATATGCCGTTGCTGCTGGCAAAAACAGACCCGGGAAGAACGATGCGTCCGGCGCTAAGCAGCTCTCCGCGGGATCTGGCTGAGTGGCGCATGCTGATTAAAAACCTGATGGAACATCTAAGGGAACGGTATGGAATCAACCAGATGCGGCGCTGGATTTTCAACCCGTGGATCAGCGGAGACGTGATCACGATTGATGGAGGAGATGAGTTCTTTGAGACGTGGAAAGCATCGTACGAGGAGATGAAACGTGTGAGCCCGGATCTTGTAACATGCCTTTCCTTTGGTCTTGGACCGGAGGAACATCTCAAAGCCTTTATCGAAACTATGAAGGAAAAGGAATGTGTGCCGGAAATTTTTGCATTCCGCTCGTTTGGCACGGTGATCTATGGAGAGGAAGAGGAGAAAATGAATCTGATCCAGAACAACGAGAGCATCAATATGATTGTGAGCCGCGACCCGGATTTTCTGCGGAACCGCGGGGAGAAAGTAAAAGGTCTGCTGCAGAAGGCTGGGCTTGGTGCACTGCCGGTTCTGGTGGATGAGTGCAGCAGCAACATCTGGCAGAGGGATCTGTGCAACGATACCTGTTATAAAGCGGCATGGCTGTTTAAAAATCTTCTGGAAAATGAAGAGGGCGCTGCAGGGAATTGCGTATTTCTCGGTCAATGACCGTTTGGATGAAGTATTTCCGGAGCGGGAAACGTATCATGGAGGTTTTGGGCTGTTCACGATGAACGGCATTCCAAAGGCGGTCTGCACTGCGCTGCGGCTGCTCGGCAGAATGGGATCTCGTCTGGTGAAGCGTGGGGACGGCTATTTTATCAGCACAGAGCCGGAGAAAAACCAAAGCCAGATTTACCTTTACAACTATGTTCACTACGATATGCTGTACCGCTACCGCCATGCCGTGAATATTTCCCGCACGGACCGTTACCGCGTATTCAATATGGGGGAAATCCGGACCTTTTCAGTGAAGCTGACCGGACTGGAACCGGGAAAATATTGCCTGCGGCTGTATAAAGTGACGAAAGAGCACGGCAGCAGCTACGATGCGTGGGTGCGGATGGGAGCTCCGGAGCGGATGGAACCGGATGGA
>ENA-OQJS01000185-OQJS01000185.1-human-gut-metagenome-genome-assembly--contig:-NODE-185-length-11883-cov-1.249490_pt1 | contig 11883 bp, 17 predicted proteins | sample MGYA00242598_ERZ504764 | MGnify/ENA primary metagenome ERZ504764 (study PRJEB26092, sample SAMD00036368) | human gut metagenome | host: Homo sapiens | study: EMG produced TPA metagenomics assembly of...
TCGACCGACTAGATATCGGACCGACTACCCGATGCCGAGCTGGCGTAGGCTGGTCGTGTCGGCGGACGGTATAATGGAACCGGCTGGGAATACCCGCAGGCGCGCGCACTCTCTAGGGTCAGGCTTACGGGGGTTCTCGCCCTCGCCGCGCGAGACCAAGATCTCACTACCGTCCTTATGATAGCGTGCGGAGAGCGTCCTCGTGGTGTCCGATGGAGTGATAAGACCGTAGCCGAACCCGTTGCCGGCGGCCTCGTGCTTGGCCTTGTATGCTTTCAAATATGACCACAGCTTGTCGGAGAGCACGTACCTCGCGTCCGCATCCTCCTCCAGAATCTCCGCGGCTTTCTGACCACTGTTCGGGCAGTCGAGGTCGTCCCAAGAGAACTCCACATCGTCGCGAAAGCCAACAATGTAGATGCGCTCGCGGTGCTGGCATGTCCAACCCTTGGAGTCCAGAACCTTGTAGTGAACGTGGTAACCGAGCTCGTCCTGGAGGACCTGCATGATGACGTCGAACGTTCTGCCCCTGTCGTGACTGATCAGATTCTTCACGTTCTCGAGCAGGAACGCCTTCGGGCGCTTCTCGTTCAGGATGCGTGCAACCTCGAAGAAGAGCGTGCCCTGCGTCTTGTCTTCGAAACCCGTAGCGCGACCAAGGGAGCGCTTCTTGGACACACCCGCAAGCGAGAACGGCTGGCATGGAAAGCCAGCGAGCAGCACGTCGAAGTCGGGGATGTCTGAAGCGGCGACCTCACGGATGTCCCCCGCCGGGGTTTCGCCGTAGTTCATGCGGTAGGTCTTCTGCGCAAACTTATCCCACTCGCAGGAGAAGACGCACCTGCCGCCCAGCTCCTGGAACGGCATGCGGATCCCGCCGATGCCCGCGAACAGGTCGATGAAGGTGAAGGCAGGCTTCCCCTCCCCTGCGGGTGCAAAGGGGGCGCGATGGCCGAGGGTGGAGATGTACTTCGACTCGGCTGCGGTGGGCCTTGTTTCGCCTGCCTCCCAGCGGCGCACCGTTCGCTCGCCGTTGGGGCCCATGCCTAGGCAGCGGCGAATTCCTTCTGAGTCAAGCCGAGCTCCTGTCTCTTGGCCTTTACCTCATCTGCTGATAATTGCATGACGCACCTTCTGGATAGATAACAGGACAATATGTCCTCATTTTGCCACAGGGATGAAGAGATAAACTCGTCAGAATAGCAACCTTGCCCCAAACCATGGGTTTCTCACGTCTCCCACATCCGACAATCCATGTACCACTCAAACCGCGAAGACCCATCTAACCACCGCTGCGTTCTATACGATAGTCGTTCGCCAGGACATTTTTCTGCCGCCGCAGTCATTAGTCCAAGTGAAAAGCGGCAAGCCGAGAACCTCACGCCTCTCCATCATCAATCATTCCATTTCACAAATGACGCAGCGGCGCAATTAGCAACGCGGAGCATGGAACCATGCTATACCCGTCCAAACGATATTGTCCGCGCCCAACAGCTATCAATCAATTTACCTTGGCCTGCTGGCGCAGAGAGTGCAGCCAAGCCTCATGATCATCGTAACAATAAAGAACATGGGATCGCGAGGATTTGCCGAGCGAATGTACTCCGGCCCCTTACTAGGACAGCGCCAATTTGCAAGGGTCTTCGCGCTTACGCCAATCAACTTTGCTGCCTCTTCACTCGAAAACGCAAGCGGGCGTACGGATTCAACAGCGCATGTCACGCCGTTTGCTCCACCCATAAAGACCCTCAGACTCTCCGATCACACCCACCCGTTACAGATTGAGACAATTTGACGGTACCGAATTCTTGTCAAGGCGTGGTACAATTGTGTCCCAACGCAAAGGAGGTACCTATGCCCACCTGTGTGCCCGTCCGAGACATGAAGGACACCGCTGCATTTACCGCGCTTGTTGAGTCCGAGCGCGACGTCACCGTAACTAAGAACGGCTATGAGGCCATGCACTGCATCAGCAGCGACCAGTATCGTCTCATGCAAGACGAAATCGCCAAAGCCAAGCTGCTGTCTCGTATGATGTTGGCAGAAGACGAGATATCGCAAGGCGACTACAGCGACTACGACTCCTTCGCGACCGCGATACGAGACAAATATGGCCTATAACGTCGTAATACTCGAAAGCGCACAATATGAATACGAGGCTATTGTCAGATACCTTGCTCAAATCCTTATGAACCCACGTGCAGCAGGCAATTTTGTTGCTGAGTTTGAATATCAGCTTGATCTGCTTCGCGAGCAGCCGCTCCTACGGCCCCTCTCCCACATACGAGAGCTGGCGGCACGCAATTATCGATCGTTTACCGTCAACAAATACGTGTGTCTTTACAAGTTTGAGCGCGATACGATCTATATCGCCCATGTCTTTCATCAGTCACAGGACTACGGCCGCCTGGTCTAGCCCACAAACTGAATACTTGGTCCGATCTCCCGCAGCGCTAGCTAGCAAATGACCTGCGTGAGTTCCTCGATGGCGGCGCGATCCTCGGCGGCGATGCCCGGCTCGCACACCACGGCGTCCAGGCTGTCCAGACGGCAGAGGTGTAGAAGTCGCGCTTGCCAATCTTGCTGGAGTCGGCGATCAGATAGCGCGAGTCGGCCTTGCTAAAGGCGAGCTGCTGGATGCGGCCCTCTTCCATATTGGATGTAGACACGTCGCCGTCCAGAATGCCGTTGGCACCGATAAACGCCGCGTCGATGCCCAGCGCACGCAGGGTATCCTCGGCCGTTGGTCCCACAAAAGCGGCGGTGCGGCGCGGTACATGCCGCCCACCAGGCACAGGTCGCAGTCTTCGCGCGCCTCGAGCAGGTTAAACACCGAAAGCGAATTGGTCACAATGCGCAGGCGAAACGCCGGCAGCATCGAGGCCATCTGCTCAACGTGGTGCCCGGTGCCCAAAAAGATGGTCGAGCCTTCCTCGATAAGCTCCACAGAACGGCGCGCAATCTGCAACTTTTCCTCGGCATGCTTCGTGCGCTTTTCGCTGTGCGAATACTCATGGCGCAGCATAGCGTGTGGACGGCCCTGCGCACTGCGGGCTCCGCCGTGCACGCGCTCGATCTCGCCCAGGCTCGCAAGCTCCTCAAGTCACGGCGGATCGTCATATCCGAGACACCTAACGCATCCGAAATCTCCTTGACCGAGACCGTTCCCTGTTCCTCGAGCAGCTGCCGAACCTTATCCTGTCGCTCCGCTTTAATCACGATGAGTCCTCGCTGTTCCACGCTCACGTCAATTCAAACAATAACGAACAAATTGTATCAGACTCGCGCGCGTCAGAAATGAACGCCCGCACAGCTCCAATCATCACTTTTTTGAGAAAAATACCCCCTGCTTTAGTGGGGTGTAGTGATAATCTCGCCTGTTCGCGCTACAGTTTGTCCGAAATACCTCGATGTTAGGAACCAAATGATCACTTCCGAGCTTTTCGGCACCGCGCCGTGCGGTACCCCCGTTCATTGTTACACCCTCAACGGGCCCGAGATCTGCGTTCGCATTATGGACTATGGCGCCACCGTGTTGGGCATCGACGTGCCCGACATCCCCGGCAACGCGCGCGATGTGGTGCTGGGCTTCGATAAGCTCGAGGATTACTTTGACAACCCCGCCTGCTTTGGCGCGACCATCGGACCTGTGGCCAACCGCACTGCAGGTGCCACGATCACCATCGCCGGCACGGACTGGCATATGCCCGCCAACGAGGGCACCAACAACCTGCACAGCGATCTTGAGCATGGTCTGCACAAGCGCGTATGGGACGTTGAGCTCGACGAGGTCCACAATGCCGTGCGCATGACCACCTCGCTTGAGGACGGTGAGCTGGGCCTTCCCGGCAACCGCACCTTTACGGCCGTGTTTACCGTGACGCGCACCGGCTGCTTCCGTATCGAATATGGCTGTGAGAGCGACCGCGCCACGTACGTGTCCATGACCAACCACACGTACTTTAACCTTGCCGGTCACAACGCCGGCATGGACTGTGAGCACTTCTTTGTTGCTAACGCTGCCCACTACCTGCCCATCAACGAGCAGAATATCCCCACCGGAGAGATCGCTCCGGTCGAGGGCACGCCGTTTGACTTCCGTGAGCTGCGCCCCGTCGCGCCCGGCATGGAAGCCGACGACCCGCAGATTTAAGCAGGCCCGTGGCTACGACCACTGCCTGTGCATCGATGGCTATCAGTACGGCCGTAATCTGCGCCGCGCGATGCACGTCGAGGAGATGTGGACCGGCCGTGAGCTGGACTATTACACCACTGCCCCGGGCGTGCAGCTCTACACCGGCAACTGGCTGGGCGACGAACACGCCAAAGACGATGCAACTACGGTTGGGGCGCCGGCTTTGCCCTCGAGGCCGAAATGTATCCTGACACGCCGCACCATGCGCGTTCCCCAGGGCATCGTGGGCCCCGGTCATCCCTACAGCAATGTGATCGAATACCACTTTATGAGGCACTAGGCCCACAACGCGACATATCGCACAGCAACGCCCGCCGGCACCACCGCCAACGGGCGCTGCTTCATGCCTAAATCCTTCTTTTCGATGCCACCGAATTGGTGACATAACAAAACTATGCCGAATTACTACGATGAACCCACTATGTCCGACCACGCGCTGGTTTATAAAAAATTAGCAACTCGTCTACCTGCGGTTTTATTCTCTGCAAATTTGGCATGCTCGGCGATAAGCAATTCATCGTAGTAAACCGGCATAGTTTTGGCGGACAGCGCCACACAGATCCCTACGAAGGCAAAATGATCCGTTTTCCTCCGTCCCCAAGGGATCAGTTGAACAGATTGCCGATGGGGTCGGGGGCGGAACTGGGAGATAGCGGATTTCTAGTTCTATGCCGAGCTTTTGCAGCTCTCTGAGAACAGCGACGTCTGTGTCGTCTACGGCAACTGCGGGCGTTGCGGGACGCTTGCCCTCCCCTGCCTGCATATGACCAATGCTGATCTTGGTGATCGGCACACCGCCCTTAACCAGCGCGAGCGCATCGGAGGGTGAGGCCACCATGATCAGAATCAATTGGCGAGGCGTTGCGGTATGAATGACGTCGATGGTCCTTTGCACCGAGAAAAACCGCGTCCAAACGCCTTCTGGCGCCGCCACCCTCATGGGTGCCCATTGGCGCGAATCTGCCGCGATCTCATCGTTGACGATTAGGACAAGGTTGGAACCCACGGCTTCGTTCCACAGCTCAACGTCTTGTCCGTAAATGAAACGGTCGTCGATGCGTGCGAGAAGAATCTTGGTTGAGTCATCGCTGCCCCATTCTGTTTGAGACCCGTAAGAGCAAGACATCGCGTCTCCAATATTAGTGCATTTAAAGTGAGAAAAGCCGTCAGAACACTTGCGCGGATTTGCGATGTCCCGTATCATAGACAGCCGTTGACGCCTCAGTTGCGCCATCACATGGCCGCCAGCGTAGCTCAGTTGGTAGAGCACCGCTCTCGTAAAGCGGGGGTCACCGGTTCAAGCCCGGTCGCTGGCTCCATTGCATTAGTGCAGCTCAGAAGCGTAATTGCTTCTGAGCTTTTTTGTTTTCGCGTCTCTTTCCTCCTTCTCCGAGGAGTGAAAAAGGGGTGAAAAACTTTTTTAACTGTTTTCCATAAATAGTTAGCATCATCCAACGTTCACATTAGATCGAACAACAATCCTGTTACGCATAGCCTAATTCCGCTGAGTATCAGAGAAGAACGTCCGGATTATATGCATCCAGCTTCGCTTCTCCAGTCGCCAGTGACTCCTCCAGCCGGTCAGCATATTCAACAATAGAGCCGTAGAATATGGGAGTAAAATCCGAACTTTTCGATAAAGAGGGGTTCCGCTACGTCAATCCTCTTCTTGGCAACCGCGGCCTCATCCTTTTCATAGTACCCAGTGCCAGGAATCCGCTCGTTTGCCTGCGGCAAGCACTTAAGCTGCCTACACAAGCGCGCCGACCCCTTTGAAAGACCCATAAAGGTGATAGCACCAGAGATTACGCCACCGACGCCACAACAACCTTGCCAGCGGCATCCCCCACCGTCTGCTTTGTTATCTTGATACCCATGAAGCTCAAGAGCTTCTTCAGGATCGGATACCAACTGGTCTTGGTTAGCGACTGGCGAGCGACCTTTTTCGCGACCGCCTCTTGGGCGTTTTTGGCGATTACGGTTAGCATCGAATTCGCGCTGCCTACACCCATCATCACACCGAGCAACACTGCCATTTCGTAGAGAGTCTCGTCATCAACGTCGTCACATTCTTCAAAAAAGGTCTGCCAGCCATACAGGTATGCCAGTTTCTGCATAATCCTGAATGCGTGCACGTAGTATTACGTAATATCGGCAGGAATGGTGCCCACCATCGCGACACCTCCGGGAAGACCCGCTGCAAAGGAAAAGGCGGTTGACTTCTTTGCCTCATAATCAATTACTTCTCTAGCAATTCTATCGATCAGGCCCACATCGATTCCGGCGGTAACGGGGGTCGTTTCCACGGCAAACTCGCCGACATCTTTATGGACACCCTTCCTCCTCAGCTCCGAGCGGAGGAAATGGGGCCGATCAATTCTCACTCCCTTTAGCCGAGCAACTTTTTTCATAAAGTCAATCAAAAATCTCTGGGCCTCCGCCAACTGCTCATCGCTCTTGTCTTTTAACTCTGCAAAAGCCGAATCAACGAGAACAGCGACCCCAAGGCCCTCGCCCTCGTTTTTCTTTCCAAGCAGCCTGACGTCCATACAGCCTTCCAATCAATGCGCCGCGCGGGCTATCGCGTTCTGCGACAGGCCGGACGCACGGAGCCTGAGGGCCTCCCTGGCCCTTATCCTTCTCGCCATGCTGTACCTCCTTGGTCTCGGCTGCATGGACAGCCGGAACGTACCAGGGGGACGGTGCCGACGGGAATATCGGCGGTGCCGAACGGCAATATTCGGGATGTGAGCGGACGGTGTGTAAGCGCAATATCGCCGGTGTCAAAGAGGACAATTACTCAAACAGGTGAAGGAGGGCATCGAGGAGGATAAGGAGATTTACGGTGGCAATTAAGAAGCCAACTCGCCGCGTCATGCCCGTTGGAGAGGCGAGCATGACCCTCATGGGTAATCAAGACACACGAAACAAAGGGGATTCGACAAGTCGCAAGAAAGGGGAGTGCATCACCTTTTGGGTTACGGAAGAGCAGAAGCAAGAGATGAGCACCTACGCGGCGGAACACAACACCACGGTATCAAGGATCATCATCGAAGGCCTTGAGATACGCATGGGTAAAGGGCAATCATTATAGCTTAGCCTTCTGCAATTGCTGCGACTCGATGCGGTCCTATCGATTTGCGCAACGGTGTGACGCGTTATCTAGACTGACGATCGTTTCCGCTGCATTTGCCAGCTCATTATCATGTGAAACAATGATAATGAGCTGTTTCAATTTGTTGTTTCTGACATACGAAGCGAGTTCGGCTCGGCTTGTTTCATCCAATCCAGTTGTAGGCTCATCGAGCACCAAGACTGATGGATTACGGGAAATTGCCGACACAAGTATACACGGCGCAGCTCACCACCCGAAAGTTCAGGACAACGTTTCTCAAGCAAGCCCTCTATGCTGGTTGTCAACGACGGTAGCTCATTCATATGCTGGTGCTTTGTAAAAAATGGGGTGTTGAAATAATCCAACAGGTCCCGAACCGTCTCATCTGGAGCGAAGCACGGTTGGGGGCAGCACGATATCGTGTCTGAACGTATGTAATCCAAATTGCATTTTTCAATCGGCATGTCGTTGTATGTTACTTTGCCTGCCGATGGATACAGCCCAAGGAGCAGGTAAAGGAGCGACGTTTTTCCTCTTCCATTTTCTCCGGTTATGCAGTATGTTCCAGGGCCGGAGAAATCGAAGGAAAATCCGTCAAGAACCTTTCGGGGAGATCCGTCTGGAAGGGGTACCGTAAAATCCAACTTGGAAACAGAAATGCGATTTATTGTGTCAATCTTGACTAAACCTGTCTGATCTTGCTCTGGTTCCGGTCCTACCTTTCCTATGGCGCTCATCCTGTCCCACGAACTTGGCATCCTGATAGGACTTGAACAGGTTCATCGTGTTTTTCAAGGTTTTAAATAGGACGGCAAAATATGCACCGACGATGGTGTATTCGCCTATCGTCATGGTTCCATTGATGATTCGCACTCCGGATACGATGAGTATTATCGCTTGAAACACGGCAGCAAAAAGGCTGTCAATCGATGTTAGTGAGAATGAGAGCTTTCCCGAGTGCAAGACCTTTGGAAAATACTTTTCAAATCCGGTGTCAAGTGCTAGCTCGCTTTTATTGTATGAAGACGTTAACTGAATGTTGAGAATCTGATTCAACTGCGATGCTATTACGGCATAGAAAGCGCTATCTGCCTCCTTCTTCTCGTACATGACTTTATATAGAAGCTTTCGCAATCCGGTAATAACGAAGAGATATGCCACAAGAAGGAGGATGGAGAATAGTGCGAGGAGTGGATCAACCGACCATATGACGAGCAACACGAAAGGAATGGCGACAACAGACAGGGGAGCGCTGATAAAGTTTGTTAGAACGAAAGAAGAAACAACACCTGAGTCAGTGAAAATCCTTTGCGTCGTATAGGCTGAGTCGGTTGTTCGGTTCGTCAGAAAATTAACTCGCTCAAAGCGCAAGACGGTTTCCCTGAGTAGGTCAAAAGAAAGCTTTGTGGATATACGGATAGATAACGTTCCTGCAAAATATGAAAATAAGGCAGAAAAGACCCCTATTGAAGCTACGAAGAGCGCAAAAAGCACAGCATCCTTCTCGCTGCGATTGGCAAGAAGGAAATCTAAGAACTTTCCGTTCACATATGGTGCGGCATAGGAAAGGGCGATTCCAATCGTCGTGATGGCAATGAACGTGAAAGCACCCTTTGTTTTACTAAACTTCGATAAGACGTACCGAATCAAGAATGGCCCCAATCTATCAGGTATGAAATACCAACTGATGACACCTTACACCGCGGTTCGGTGGAAACGAAGCGGCGACTAATCGGCACGAGCGCTTCCATAGAGAGTCTTTGCGAGCTGGATCCTCATAGAAACGGGAATTTTATGTTCGATCAATAGGCCGCGCACGGCAGTCGGACGGCTGAAAAATAAAACAGCCGTCCGACTAAAGCTGTAAATTTTTTCATTGTTTGTTGGGCATGCGCCTGAAGTTTCATGCAATAGGAAATCCATTATGACCATGGTCGAAATGTGAACACTACGATCGTTAGCAAGGAGACGCCAAGACCGGCAAAGATTATGATGAGCGGCAGAATGAAAGCCGCCGATGCCGATAATGGGATTTGGGACGCAAAGGCAATGATGCCCGCGAGAACGAGACCGGCTCCCGTCAACGCTATTCCGAGTCCGACCAATCTGGCAACAAGAGGAATCTTCTCGCTTGGAATATGAGCGATATGGTAACTGTGAATCAGGCCGGGATTGCCGGTCTTTACCATTAACACCCCGACAACGAGAAAGCAGATTCCTCCTACCATGCCGCCAATGGATGATCTTAGCGCTTCAGGACTCATTGCTCGTCTTGGCCACCTTGCTCGCTGAGGGGAAGTGCTGCGGCAAAAGTGATGAGGACCAGTTCATAGGCTCCAACTGCGGTGACTCCGACCGCCACATTTGCTCCCCACACGATGTAATACATGTCGAACCAAGTTTCCGTTCCAAGAGTCGATGCTCTGGTCGGATTCATGTTGTCTACTACGGGCTTCTCGTACATTTAACCCAACATCTCCTTCAACGATGAGTTCAACAGTTCATCCGCGGTATCATCAATCAGGTCAACGTGTAGATCACCTCCCATATCTATATCGCAAATTGTGTCGGACATACGCTCCATGTCGTCAATGGTCCACATGTGGTTACAGAGGTCTTGAACCAGTTTTGTGGACCAAATTGAGCTAAGTCCGTTGTTCCAGTAATCCTCAAGAGGGTGGTTTCTGATGTTGCCAACCACTAACGGGATATACGGAGAAACGACGATGTCGCCGTTTGCGTGCACTGAAACCTGATCTAATAGATATCGGTTATCAGAGAAGCGAATTAGATGGTCGACGGGGTCGCCCCATTGCGGTCGGACATTCGGGTGCTTCCGAAGGAAGTCGTCCTCTTGAATGGCGTGAATCAACGTACGGTATTGGGAATAGTCCGGTCTAATAAATGTGTTCTTTCGCGCACGGCCCAAAACCATGAGGGGTTGGACACGTAGTTCGATAAAGTCACCCGGCGTCCTCTTCGGCCTGTTAGATTTGGTGAAAATCTCATCTAATAGTGAGATGACATCGGGAAACTGTTCGGTGTTGAACGACGTGGGCGTAAATGCGATAGCAAGGTGCAAATCGGAATGGTTGAGTACGGTGGCAACTGCTTCTTCGACGATTTCGAAGGCTCCCTCATGTCCCCTCAGCCTATCGTGAGCTGACCCAATGCCGTCTAGTAAATTGGATGCTTTTGAGTCCGGAATCTTCTAAATCTCGGAGAAGGGATTCCGTGAGGAGAAGCCCGTTGGTTACCAGGCTCGCTGCAACATTCCCATCTCGCAATATGGGAAAGGCAGCGCAAGATATCTTTACTGCGCAACAAGGTTTCTCCTCCACAGAAACACATGCTGTAAAGCGACATGTCTGCCATTTCCTTTGCGAAAACAAAAAGTTCATCTGAGGTCAACTCGTCGTGCATGACCTCATTCTCGCCGCTGCTGTTATAGCAGTGCAGACATCTCAAGTTGCACTTGTTTGTTATGTCAAGGGCGACGTGATGTGGCGCTCTGAGAACGTTGGTGTACTTGTTTTCCGAAACTCGTCCCATGGTTCCTCTTAACAGACTTCTGAAAAACAGTATACATTCATGCAGTCGCCGTCGCTGCACTCACCTGGAAAAGTGCCAGCGCAAGTGAATTCTGGCTCATTGATAAGATTTCGAATTCCTTCGTTTGATGCAATTTCCTTGCTGGTTAGGTTCAGGTGGAAAAAATTGGGAACATCGCAAAATTCTTGACGATAGAAGCTGGCCGCAGCGGCAATACATTGAACGGCGATGCTCGCGGGGCACAAAAGAAGACAGATGTCTGCGTATCTGAGTAAGGGATTGCTGGAGGGGGCGAGGCCGAGTAGACCGGTTGGTCTCCCTGACTCATATACAATGAAAAATTCCTTGCTCAGATTGAACAATCCGTTTCGCACCTCTAGCGGTCGTTCATACTGCTCGACGGAAAGAGGCCAACCGTAGACAATTGTGGGACTTTCTGGTTCTGATGAGCTCGCCTGGCTTGCCAGGGAGCAAATCAGGCGAATATCGTTTTCTTGGGCAAGCCGTATATGGGTCCCATTGTCCACGCAAATCTCATCGGCAATGGGTGTGCCATTTTCGGTCGGAGTTTTGACCCATCCTATTAGTCTCGATACGCTGAAACCTCTCATTGCCGAGGCTAAGTCAGATTTGAGCATGTCCGGATTGGCGTCTGGAACTTGTCGCACATCCGATTAAGGATTGTTTCGACGGTGTTTTTACCATCGCACAGAGAGACGATGTAGCTCCCGCTTCCGTTCAACATGATATAGTTCAGCTCATCGCGTCCGGTTAGAACAGAGCGGTACCCGTTCTTTTCCTCTCTTGAGTATGGGAGAGAAATCGATTTCGGGATAAATCCCCTTATTTCGTCAAAGCTCCATTCCATAATTAATCCCTCCTTGTGTCTGTTTGAATATGTAGCCGATTTTAGGCTCTTCGGTAGTTTCTGTGGGCGAGACATCAATTTTCCGCAAGGTGGATGCAAAAAAGTTCGCCAGTATAAGGGAAAGCACGGGCCCCCGAGGAGGGGGCCGTTTCC